>Ga0184615_10000216_pt1 | contig 36409 bp, 37 predicted proteins | sample PLM4_65_coex_FD_133134 | JGI IMG/M metagenome (GOLD analysis project Ga0184615, IMG submission 133134) | Groundwater sediment microbial communities from an aquifer in East River, Colorado, USA - PLM4_65_coex | ecosystem: Environmental > Terrestrial > Soil > Riparian zone | place: USA: East...
CATGGACCGGGCGTTCGGTTCGGCCTGCCACGGCGCGGGCCGCAGCATGAGCCGCCATGAGGCGACCCGGCGATGGAAGGGACGCCAGGTGATCGACGAGCTCGCGAATCGCGGCATCCTCATTCGGAGCCCGTCCTCCCGCGGCGTTGCCGAGGAAGCCCCCGGGGCGTACAAGGACGTCCGGGCGGTGGTCGAGGCGGCGGATCGCGCGAACCTCGCGCGCGCGGTGGCGAGGATCGAGCCGCTGATCTGCGTGAAGGGCTGAGCGTTGGTGAGTAAATCCTCGATGACGCGCACGCGACGATTCTGGCTGATGAAATCGGAGCCCAACGTGTTTTCGATCGACGATCTCCGCCGCGCCGAGCGACAGACGACCTGTTGGGACGGCGTTCGCAACTACCAGGCCCGCAACTTTCTGCGCGACGACATCAAGACCGGCGACGGCGTCCTCTACTATCACAGCAACGTGGAACCGGTGGGCATCGCGGGAGAAGCCGTCGTGGTTCGCGACGGCTATCCCGACTACACGGCGTTCGACCCCGACGACGCGCACTACGATCCCAAGAGCGATCCTCAGAACCCGACCTGGTACATGGTGGACGTGAAGTTCGTCCGTGTGTGCGAGGACGGTATCACGCTCAAGCGGCTCAAATCGCTGTCCGCGCTGCGAACGATGCTCGTCGTCCAGCGCGGACAGCGGCTGTCCGTGCAGCCGGTGACGGCGGTGGAGTGGCGTGTGATCATGGGGCTGCCAGAGTGGGGATGAGCGATGGCTGAGCCGAAGAAGACCTCGTGGTTCGCGCGGTGGGGTTTCGTCATCGTCGGTTGGGGGACCGCCGCCGCGGTCGTGGCCGGATGGGGGAGCCGCACGAACCTCTGGCCGTTTGGATTCGGGTTCCGTCTCCTGGCGTGGGCCGTTGCCGCCATTGCGATCGGTGTCCTGTTCTCGCTGATCGGGGCGATTGCGACGCGCGGGGGGAAAAAGCGAGGGCGCATCCTGGCGATCCTGGGCGTGTTGGTGGGACTCCTCGTGGCCGGCTCCCCCTCGTGGTACGTGTGGAAGGCGCGCGATCTCCCGGCGATCCACGACATCAGTACCGATACCGACAATCCCCCGGCGTTCTCGGCGATCACGCCCCTGCGGCGCGGGTTGCCGAACCCCGTCGAGTACGGCGGCGAGGAGATCGCCGATCAGCAACACAGGGCCTATCCGGATATCCAACCGCTGCTGATGCACGCGCCGGTGGCCCACGCGTTCGAGCACGTGTTGGAGGCGGCGCGTGAGATGGGGTGGGACATCGTCGACGCGAATCCGGCGCAGGGACGCCTGGAGGCGACCGCGACGACGTTTTGGTTTGGGTTTAAGGACGACGTCGTTGTCCGGGTGTCGCCCACCGAGACCGGGAGTCGCATCGATGTCCGTTCGCTCTCGCGCGTGGGGCGTAGCGACATCGGCGCGAACGCGCGACGGATCCGGGCCTACCTCGCCATTCTGGCCGCAGCGCCGTAGCCGTCGCTGGTCGGCTGGGCGTCACCGAGTCGAAGCCGTCGTCATGCTCCGCGAGCTTTTCGCTGTAAGCGATCCAACGCGTTCAAGGCGTCGATGGGCGTCATGGTGAGCACATCGAGATGAATCAATTCTTCGATCACCGGGTGGGTTGGAGGCATGAACAGATCGGGCTGGGTGTCGGTGGACGCCGACACGGCGGCGGCGTGTTGAGCGTCTCGCTGCTCTAAGTCGGACAAGATTTCCCTCGCACGTCGGACGACGCCCTCCGGCAAGCCCGCGAGCCGCGCGACCTGGATGCCGTAACTCCGATCGGCTCCGCCCTCGATGATCTTGCGCAGGAAGATGATCTCGTCGTTCCACTCCCGGACCGCCGCCTTGTAATTCTTCAGCCCCGGGAGCGTGGCCGCGAGCTCGGTGAGCTCGTGGTAGTGCGTCGCGAAGAGCGTGCGCGCGCCGATCCGGTGGTGCACGTCTTCCGCCACTGCCCAGGCGATGCTGATTCCGTCGAACGTGCTCGTGCCACGGCCGATCTCGTCCAACAGGATCAGGCTCCGCGACGTTGCGCGGGCGAGGATCGAGGCGGTCTCGCTCATCTCCACCATGAACGTGCTGCGCCCGCCGGCGATGTCGTCGTGCGCGCCCACCCGCGTGAAGATCTGGTCCACCAGGCCGATCGTCGCGTCCTCGGCGGGGACGTAGGAGCCCATCTGGGCCATGACGACGATTAGCGCGACCTGGCGCATGTAGGTGGACTTGCCGGCCATGTTCGGGCCGGTGAGCAAGAGCAGGCGACGGTCGCTCCCGTCCATCTCGGTGCTGTTGGGGATGAAGCGCTGAGCGGGCAGGAGTCGCTCGACCACCGGATGGCGGCCTTCGCTGATGCACAGGACGGTCTCGTCGACGAGCGTGGGTCTGGACCACCCCTGCCGATTCGCGGCCTCGGCCAAGGCGGAGGCTACATCGAGCGCGGCGAGACGGCGTGCGTGGGCCTGCAGCCGAGTCGTTTCGGCGGCCGCGGCGCGACGGAGGTCTTCGAAGAGCTGGGCCTCCAGCGCGCGAATCTTGTCCTCGGCCCCCACGACCCGCGCTTCAAGCTCCATGAGCTCTTGGGTGACGTATCGCTCGGCGTTGACCAATGTTTGTCGGCGGTGATACTCCGCGGGCACGCGCGCCGCGTTGGCTTTCGTCACTTCGAGGTAATAGCCGAACACCTGGTTGTGGCGGATCTTGAGGGATTCGATGCCCGTCCGGGCTCGCTCGCGCGCCTCCAACTGGGCGATCCACCCCTTCCCGTCGCGTCGGAGGGCGCGCAGCTCGTCGAGCTCGGCGTGATACTCGTCCCGGATCACCCCGCCGTCGCGCACGGTCGGCGGCGGCGTTGGAACCAACGCGCGGGCGAGCAGATCGACCAGGTCCCCGAACTCCTCCCACCCCCGGCCCAACTCGATCACGAGGGCGTCCGAGCCGGCGGCGAGCGCTTTGCCCACCCTCGCGCCGGCTTCCAGCGAACGGGCGAGGAGGGCGAGGTCTCGGGGCGTGCACGCGGACATCGCGATCCGCGCGACGGCGCGCTCCACGTCCTGGACGTCCGCCAGCGCGTCCCGGATCGCGCCGCGCGTGGCGGGGTTGGCGAGGAACGCCGTGACTTCGGCCTGACGGGCCTCGACGGCTGTCCGCGCGCGGAGCGGCTGCACAAGCCGCTCGCGGAGCAATCGGCCGCCCATCGGCGTGACGGTCTCGTCCATCGCCCACAGCAACGAGCCCCGCCGGTTCCCGTCGGCTCCGCGAGTCAGCTCCAAGGTGCGCTGGGCCGACGGATCGAGGCCCACGAATTCCGAGAGGGCATACCGGCTCGGGACGCGGATCGGGGCCGCGCGGCCTTTGAGCGTGTGATGGACGTAGCGCAGCAGCGCCCCCGCGGCCCGGCGTTCCAGAAGGGAGAGGCAGGCCCAGCTTTCGTCGGTCTGAAATTGCTCGCGGAGCGCGCGTTCGCCGGCTTCGCCGTCGAACGCGTCCAGCGGGGAGGCCTGGTAGACAACACCGGCTAGCTGACGCGCCCGCCACGACGGCGCGCTCAGGACTTCTCGCGGCTCACGTCGCGCCAAGTCCTCGGCGATCAAGGCGGTGGCGGACTCGCCGCGCGCGCTCGTGACGTGGAAATCGCCGGTCGAAAGATCGACGCAGGCCAGCGCCGCCTCGGCGCCCTCGCTCAGGACCGCGGCCAGGTAGGCGTGCTCCCGTCCCGGGAGCAGGTCGTCGTCCAGCACCGTTCCCGGTGTCAGAACCCGGACGACGTCCCGCCGCACGAGGATTCCGGGTCGGGGTTCCTCCATTTGCTCGGCCAACGCCACGGTTCTCCCGGCGGCGAGCAGTTTGGCGATGTAGCCCGAAACGGCGTGGTGGGGCACGCCGCAGAGCGGCACGGCGTCCTCCTTCTGCCTATCGCGGGTGGTCAGGGCGATGTCGAGCAGCGGAGCGGCCTCGATGGCGTCGTTCCCGAAGAGTTCGTAAAAATCGCCGACACGGAACAGGAGCAGGGCGCCGGGGTGCGCCGCCTTGAGGGCCTCGTACTGGCGCATCAGAGGAGTTGATTCGCCCATCGCGAAGGGTCTCGGCTTACGGGACGCTGTCGGGGAAGGTGTCCCGAGGCGGCTGCGCGGACGGCGGCACGGGCGAGGGTGGCGCGTTCAATCGTTCTTCCAAGGCCGCGATCTGACGGCGCTGCCGCCGCAACTGGAGCCGTGTGCGAATCCAGTCGGGGACGACTAGGAGCCCGGCGACCAGCACGCCGATGGCGAAGCTCGTGAGCACGACGAGGTAGACCGGTGTTGGGGGGGTGAGTTCGCCGAACAACAAGCGAAGGACGATCATCTGGTCCCGATTTTCCAATGCGAACAGCAACGCGACGGCCAGCACGAACAGCAGGAGAAGCAGGCGGATCATGGTCGTCGCGGCTGGAAATGCGGGAGGAGCCGCTCGTACGTCGCGTCGAGGTGCTCCGGGATTACGCGCACCTCAGCGAGCAGCGTCATGTAGTTCGTGTCGCCGTTCCAGCGGGGAACGATGTGGTAGTGCAGATGGGTCTCGATCCCCGCGCCCGCGGCTTTTCCGAAATTCAGCCCCACGTTGAAGCCTTCCGGAGAAAAGGCCTCCTGCAGCCGCTCCATCGCCCTCCCCACGGTCTTGGTCAGGTCCAGCGCTGCCTCGTCGTCGAGCGCCGACAGGCGGTCGGCGTGGGCGTATGGCGAAATGAGCAGGTGGCCGTTGGAATAGGGAAAGCGATTCATCATGACGAAGCTGTGCGCGGTGCGTTCCAGGATGTAGTTTGAGCGATCGGCCTGTTCGCCGGGCTTCGTGCAGAGGATGCACGGTCCCGACTTGTCGCTCTCGATGTACCGCATGCGCCAGGGCGCCCAGAGTTGCTGCATGCCGCGAATCCTTCCCTCGTCCGCGATTGAGTCGGCGGAACCCCTGCCCAATCGCCCTTCGGTCAACGCCGCGGTGTCGGCTTCTTCGGGGGGTCCGACAGCCCGAGTTCGCTCATGATCTGCTGCATGTCTTCCCAGACCGCTTTCTTCTCGCCGGGATTCCGGAGGAGGTAGGCGGGGTGGAACGTGGGCATGAGCCTGATCCCTTGGTAGGCATGCCACCGCCCGCGAAGCCGCGAGATCGGGTCCTTGGTCTTGAGCAGCGTCTGAGCCGAGAAGGTCCCCAGCGCGCAGATGACGCGCGGACCGATGATGTCGAGTTGTTCGATCAAGAATGGTTCGCAGGCCGCGATCTCGTCGGGTTGCGGATTGCGGTTTCCCGGAGGACGGCACTTGATGATGTTGGCGATGTACACGTCGTCTCGGCCTAGCCCCATGGCCTCGATGATCTTGGTCAGCAATTGTCCCGCCCTCCCGACGAACGGAATGCCCTGGGCGTCTTCATCCGCTCCCGGGGCCTCCCCCACGAACACCAGGCCGGCCCGGGGGTTGCCCACGCCGAACACGAGGTGGGTGCGGGTCGGCGCGAGCTTGCAGCGCCGGCAGTCCCCGATGGTCTCGTCCCGCAACCGGGCCAGCGCGGCGACCGGATCGGGGTGCGGTGTCCGGGGCGCGAGCGGCAACGAGATCGCGGACGGCGGGGGGGCGACGCTCACGGGCGCACGGGGGGCTGCGTCACCGCTCGGTTTCGGTTGGTCCGTTGGGATCGAGACCGGGCGGGGCGCTCTCGGAACCTCGCGGACACCCATGACGCGGGCGTATCGCAGGTGGTCAGTGATGCGATCGACCACCTCCTCAAGATCAGGATCGAATGGAGTGGCCGCGCGATCAGGTGCCATACCGTGCCCGTAGCGCTTGGAGGGCGCGCGCCGCCACCGGTCCCGTCGGGAGCCACGCGATCGTGCGGTCGTCTGGCGCGGGGCCGGGCGTCAGTTGGATACTCAGCCGGTCGGCGGGGAGGGCGGTGGGGAGCTTGTCCGCCCACTCGATGGCGATCACGGTCCGCGGGGGCGCGTCGAGCAGGTCCAGCCAGTCGACCTCATCGGGATCGGCGAGTCGATAGAAGTCCAGGTGCGCCAAGGGGAGCCGCCCCTCGTGGTCGTGGCGCACGGCGAAGGTGGGGCTCGTCACGCGCTCCGGCGGAATCCCCAGGCCTTCGGCCAGGCCCTGCACGAAGCGCGTCTTGCCCATGCCCAACTCGCCGTCGAGGGTCAGCACTTCGCCGCCCCCCAAGCACGCGCCCAGCGCCCGCCCCGTCTCCCACGTCTCGTCGGCCGACGACGTGGTGCACGTCCACCGGACGTCGGCGTCGGTGACGCCGCGGGGAGTCACGCCACCGCCTCCATGTCGGTGGCGATCTTCCCGAGCGCGCGGAAGTGTTTGAGGAGGGCGTCCGCGGAGGTTTCCTCGGCGCTCTCGAACGGCTTCCCGGCGACGAGCGAATCCGGGCCCAGGACGAGGCTTGGAAACGCCTCCAAGGCGTCGAGGTGGGTGCGAAGCTCCCCCTGCTGGAAGAGCCGCTGCGCGCGCTCCGCGTCGCTTCCGCGGACTTGATACCGCCCATCCAGGCCCGGGATCAGATCGCCGACTTCCCGTGTCAGCTTGATCGGGTCGTTCACGGTTTTATAGTACTTGTCTTTGGCGAGGAAGAAGCCCGAGGCGGCTTTGACCGACAAGGTGCAGACCATGTAAATGATGCTGGCCTTTTCCCCTTTCGCGAGGTGGAAGAAGACCGAGGCGTCGCGGCCATCGTACCGCCCCGTGACCTGGGGAAACGCCATCGGCGTGCGTTGGGTGATCGTGCCGCCGATGCGTTCCGAAAGTCGGCGAAAATCGACCACGATGCGCCGTTTGCCGACGATCGAGTGGACGATCATCGCGGTTCCCAACGCGGCCAGAAGCATGGCGAACGCCAGGCTGATGCCAAACAACGTCATGACTCACTCCTTGCTGCGCCGTCAGGGCGCGTACGTTTGAACAAGCGGTGCGGCGGCCCGCCAGGAACCGGGGAGAGCCGACGCAGCGCGGCGGGGATTCCATCGACCAGATCGCCCGCCATCATGCCCTGTTCCCCGCGTTCGGCGGCGATCAGATCGCCCGCCAACCCGTGCAGGTAGACGCCGAGGCGGGCGGCGTCCTCCACCGACAGCCCCTGGGCCAGCAGACCGGCGATCACGCCGGTGAGCGCGTCGCCGGTTCCCGCGGTGGCCATGCCGGCGTTCCCGGTGGGATTGATCGTGACACGGCCGTCGGGCGTGGCCACCACGGTCCGCGAGCCCTTGAGCACCAGCACGACGTGGTGCGCGCGGGCGAACTCGACCGCCAGCTCGATGCGGCGGCGCTGTACTTCGCGCGCGCCGAGGCGCGTGAGGCGTCCCATCTCGCCGGGATGCGGGGTCAGAATCATCGGCGCGTGCGGTCTTCGGAGCGGTTCCAGGTGATCCGCGAGGGCGTTGAGGCCGTCGGCGTCGACCACCATCGGCACCGTCAGGCGCGCGATGAGTTCCCGAACGACCGACTGGGTCTCGGGGTGGGTGGACAGGCCCGGGCCCACGGCGACCACGGTGGCGTTCTTCGCCGCCGAGAGCAAGGGGTCGAGCGCGCGCGCGGCCAGCGTGTGCTCGGCGGTTTCCGGGAGCGGTAGGGTCATGATCTCCGCCGATTTCTCCTCCCCGGCATGCAGGACGCTCTCGGGACAGGCCAGCGTCGTCAAGCCTGCGCCCGCGCGCAACGCGGCGCGCGACGCGAGCATCGCGGCGCCGCTCCGGCCGAGCGAGCCGGCGACCACGAACACGTGGCCGAACGTTCCCTTGTGGCCCTCGCGAGGACGGTGGGGGAGGCTGGCAACGGCCTCGTCTTCGGTGAACAACGAGAGAGGCAAGGCGGCGTGCTCGACGGCTCGCGTGGGGATCCCGATGTCCACGACCTTGAGGTCGCCCGTGTGTTCCGAGCCCGGCGGAAGAAAATGGCCGCGTTTGGGGAGCGCGAACGTGACGGTGAGATCCGCGCGCACGGCGGTGCCCAACACCTCACCGGTATCCGCGCTGATGCCGGAGGGGAGATCGACGGCCACGACGGGTCGGCGCGCGGCGTTGAGGTCGGCGATCAGCTCGGCCGCGAACCCCGACAACGGGGACGAGAGCCCGGTGCCGACCAGGGCGTCGAGCACCACGTCCGCTTGCGCGAGCGCCGAGCGGAACGCCCCGCGGTCGAAGGCGGAGGGATCGGCGATTCGTCCCCCCATGGTTCGAAAGATCTCGGCCTGGGTCTTGGCCTCGCCGCGCGTCGCGTCGGCGGGGAACGCCAAGAACACCTGCACGTCCGCCCCGCGTTGCAGGAGGTGCCGCGCGGCGACGAGGCCGTCCCCGCCGTTGTGTCCCTTTCCCGCGAGGACGACGATCGAGCGGCGGCCGAGCTCTCCATACCGGCGCTCTATTTCTCGGACGATGCCCATGCCAGCCTGCTCCATCAAGATCAGCACGGGGATTTTATAGGTCTCGACTGTTTCGCGGTCGAGACGCCGCATTTCGTCGGCGGTGACGATTTTCAACTGCGACTCCCGTGATCGGATGGCGCTTGGCGACTGATGACCACCTGGGCCGCCGCGTAATCGCCGTCGTGGGTGAGGCTGACGAACAGGGCGGTGCCCCCCAGTTCGGCCATCCGTCGCGCGGCGCGTCCGGACAGGCGGAGCGAGGGCTGGCCCGAGGGCGCGTTCACCACCTCCAGATCCGTCCACGATCCCCCCATCCATCCGATCCCCAGCGCCTTCAGGCCCGCTTCCTTGGCGGCGAAGCGCGCCGCGACGTGCGGCGCCGAGTCGCGGCGCGCTTCGCAGTAGCTCCGCTCGCTGGCGCTCAAAATCCTGACGAGGAACCGATCGGCCCACCGCGCGATCGCCCGCCGCATACGCGAGATCTGCACCACGTCGATCCCCACGCCGATAATCGAGGCGTTCATGGCGGGGATTATGGCAGTGTCTGGAAGGCAAATCAAGAACCCTGATCGGCCGAGAAGGGTGCGTCTGCTGCGTTGTCGTGTCGGCCTTGCATCCTCACGTACGACCCAGTACGCTCCGGTGCAAGGCACAGGGCGCGCGCTGCACGCCCGTCGAATATTGACACGGGCCGACAGAGTCGGCCCTGTGCCGCCTTGCATGCGCCCCCTTCTCGACCGCCAGGGGTAGCTCGCGCCTTCCGGTCGGCTGCGAAAAAGGCTTAGAAGCTGAGTTGATATTGAATCAGGGCCAGGTTGCCCAGGGCCGGGTGAGCCTTGTCGTCGCGGAATTCGTAGTTGGCCGAGAGTCGGGTGTCGCCGACGATGTGGTAGTTGAGGCCCAGCGTGGTGCGGGTGAATCCGTCGCCTGCCGCGCCGCGGTCGGGATCCCAGCGCTCGACGCGCACCGCCGGTTCCCAGCAATCGGTCACACGATACGTGGCCAGCACGTACCATCCGCGTGTGGTGGTCTGATCGTCTCGTCCCCGGATGAGTTCCCCCCGGATCAGCAGGGCTTTGAGCGGGTTGGGGTTGATCTCGGCGTCCCAGCCGAACCGCGTCCGGGCGCGGTCGATGAACCCCGTATCCCGGCGCGTGCCGCGATAACTCGAGGCCCCGATCTGGTAGCCGGCGACGCGGATCCCGAACCGGCCGACGACGTCGGTGAGGCCGTTCCCGTCCTCGGCGTTGAGGCCCTCGCCGTTAACGAGCGCGAGCGCGTAGGAGACGTTGAGTGGGCCGCTGATAGGCTCTCCGACAAGCTGCACGCCGCGGTCCCACTCTTGAAGCGCGCTGGACGCCACCTGCTGCTGTTCGCCCAGATACGTGACGAGCATGCGATCGATGAAGAGGAGATGGTTGGATGAGAGTTGAGTCTCGACGCCGAACGGGATCCGGAATTGGCCGAGTCGTAAGTTGGCGTACGGCGCGCCGGCGATCTCGACAAAGGCGTCCCGGACGATCGGCGCGGATCCGCTGAGGTCGAACAGGGTCTCGTACCTCATGCGTTCGGTGACTCGCCCGCGGGCATAGAATTCCGCGCGCCGGATGATCATTCCGTTGCGCCCAAGCGATGTCCCGGCCCCGATGGGTGTGCCGTCGCCCAGTTGGTTGCCGGTGTCGTGGTAATACTGGATCTGGAGGGCGTTGACGCCGATCGTGATTTTCTCGGCCAGCCCGATCAGACGATCGGGCGGTTCTTCAACGGTGGGGGGGCGGCTGAATCCTGGATCAGCGGCTCCCGCGATTCCGATCGCCAGGGCGAAGGCGACGGCCGAGCGGGAGACGCTCACGGGCTAAGGGGTTTTGCGGGTCTGCAACTTGCGGAGGCGCTTGCGCGATTCTTTTTCCTTGCGTTTCCGCTTCACGCTCGGCTTTTCATAATACTCGCGCTTCTTCATTTCCTTAAGAAGACCTTCTTTGATGAGTTTCTTCTTGAGGACCCGAAGGGCCTTATCGACTTGGTTATCGCTTACGACGATTTTCATGCCCTCGCGTTCCTCCGTCCAAGGCTCTCGAAAAAGAACGGCACAGCATAGCGGAATGACGGAACAGAAGTCAAGGAGTTTCTTGGAGTTCTCCGTCGGAGGGTTCTCTTGGACGCTGAACTCGCGTGAGGAGCCCTCCCTCACGACACCTCAGCGCGCGAAGGTATCGCGCGCGCGAGCGCACGCAGTTGACTTAGCTTTTTTAGGTGTGTTATCGTTCGTTAAATTATTTCTGTTCTCAATAAGTTAACCTCAAGCTAACCGCGTACCATCCGGATCCGAATGAGGGGATAGGCGATGAAGCTGACGGGGGCCGAGATTTTTGTCGAATCGTTAAAGCGCGAAGGGGTCAAGACCGTGTTCGGTCTGCCCGGCGGCGTCGTGCTGAAGATTTTCGACGTGCTCTACGGCGACAAAGATCTCGATTTTGTCTTGGTCCGCCACGAACAAGCGGCGATCCACATGGCGGAGGCCTATGCGCGCGCGACCGGGAAGGTCGGCGTGGCGCTGGTGACCTCGGGCCCCGGGGCGACGAACACGGTCACCGGACTCGTGAACGCGAACCTCGACTCGTGTCCGATCGTGGTCTTCACGGGGCAGGTCTTGACCTCGCTGATCGGCAACGATGCGTTTCAGGAAGCCGACATCGTGGGCATCACCCGGTCATGCACCAAACACAATTTTCTGGTGAAACACGTCAACGAGCTGGCCCAGACGATTAAGGAAGCCTTTTACATCGCCGGCAGCGGCCGGCCCGGTCCGGTGTTGGTGGATATCCCCAAGGACGTGAGCATGGCCATGGCGGAATTCACCTACCCCGACAAGGTCTACATCCGCGGGTACAACCCGACCTACGAGGGGAATAAGTGGCAGATCAAGCAAGCCGCTGAGGCGATCATCAAGGCCGAGCGGCCGGTGCTGTATGTCGGCGGCGGGGTGATCAATTCGGATGGCAGCGAAGAGCTCCAGGCGCTTGCCGAGCTGCTGAATATTCCGGTGACGATGACCCTCATGGGACTCGGCGCATTTCCGGGGACGCATCCGCTGTCCCTCGGCATGTTGGGGATGCATGGGTCCCACGCGACCAATCTGGCCGTTCACAACTGCGACCTCCTGATCGCGGTGGGCTCCCGATTCGACGATCGCGTCACCGGCAAGATCAGCGAGTTCGTGCCCCAGGCGAAGATCATCCACGTCGACGTCGACCCGACGTCAATCCGCAAGAACATCCACGTCGACATCCCGATCGTCGGCGACGCCAGATCCGTGCTGCGGGACATCCTGGCCCAGGCGACGGCGATGGTGGGCGGGAAACGACGCGAAGGGAAGACCCCGTGGTTGACACAAATCGCGGCGTGGGAGAGCGAGCGTCCGCTGACATACAAGGCCGATGCGAAAATCATCAAACCCCAGTTTGTCATCGACATGATCTACCGCCGGACTCGCGGGGAGGCGATCATTACCTCCGACGTGGGGCAGCACCAAATGTGGACCGCGCAGTTTTATAAGTTCGCCAAGCCGCGAACCTGGCTGAACTCAGGCGGTCTCGGCACGATGGGCTATGGATTCCCAGCGGCCTTGGGCGCCCAGCGGGCGTTCCCGGATCGGCTTGTGGTCTGCGTCACCGGCGACGGTAGCTTCCAGATGAACCTTCAAGAGTTGGCCACGGCCATGGCCTATGATCTTCCCGTCAAGGTGGCCATCATCAACAACGGCTACCACGGCATGGTCCGTCAGTGGCAGCAGTTGTTCTATGAGGGCCATTACTCGGCGAGCCGCCTTGAGTGCGGACCGGATTACGTCAAGCTGGCGGAGGCGTACGGGGCCGTCGGGTTGCGGGCGACCGAACCGCACGAGGTGGACGACGTGTTGGGCGAGGCGTTCGCCGTCAGAAAACCGGTCTTGATGGATTTCCAGGTGGATCCGTACGAGAATTGTTACCCGATGGTGCCGGCAGGCGGCGCGATTCATCAAATGATGTACGAAGATCCTCAACCCGAAGCGGGGGGGCGGCCATCGACGCCGAAGGACACCCAGAAAGAGTCGATTTCGCTCGCGTAGCGAGCTGAATCGGGAGCCTCATGGAACGTATTATTTCGCTGTTGGTGGAGAACAAATTCGGCGTGCTGGCGCGGGTCGCGGGGTTGTTCTCCGCCCGCGGATTCAATATCGAATCGCTCTCGGTCGGTCCGGCCGTCGACCCCTCGATGTCGCTGATCACGATCGTGACGCAAGGCGACGAGCGCATTCTCGAGCAAATCACCAAGCAGCTCAATAAATTGATCGACGTGATCAAGGTCGTCGATCTCACGGAGAATGATTACGTGGAGCGCGAAACCGCGCTGGTGAAGATTCACACACGCGCCGAGGATCGGGCCGAGGCGTTCCGGATCATCGAGATCTTTCGGGCCAAGATCGTGGACTCGACGCCCACCACGTACACGGTGGAGATCACGGGTGACGCCCAGAAGGTCGAGGCGTTTATCAATCAGCTCCGGCCGCTGGGGCTCAAGGAACTGGTGCGCTCCGGACAAATCGCCATTGCCCGGGATGACGCCAAAGCGGCCGGCGAACACAAGCGCCGGCCAGCCGTCGTCGAAGCCAAGTGAGGTGACATGAAGATCTACTACGAACACGACGCCGATCTCTCCACGTTGAAAGGGAAGACCGTGGCGATCGTGGGATATGGGAGTCAGGGACACGCCCACGCGAACAATCTGAAGGACAGCGGGGTGGATGTGCTCGTCGCCGTTCGTCCCGGACCGTCGTGGGAGAAGGCCGAGCGGTCAGGGCTTAAGGTGTTGCCGGTCGCTGACGCCGCGAAACGGTGCGATGTGGCGATGATGCTGGCCCCCGATGAATCGCAGGCCGAGATTTACCATCGGGAAATCGTCCCTCATCTCAAGCAGGGCGCGTATCTCGCCTTCGCCCACGGGTTCAACATCCATTTCGGTCAGATCGTGCCGCGCCAGGACCTCAATGTGTTCATGGTGGCGCCGAAGGGGCCGGGGCATTTGGTCAGGTCCGAGTTCGCGAAGGGGAGCGGCGTTCCCTCGCTGCTGGCGGTCCACCAAGATCCGTCGGGGACGACCCGGGCCGTGGGATTGGCATACGCACGCGGGATCGGCGGCACCAAGGCCGGGGTGATTGAAACCTCGTTCCGGGAAGAGTGCGAGACCGATCTCTTCGGCGAACAAGTCGTTCTCTGCGGCGGTTTGACCGCGCTGATCCAGGCCGGGTTCGAGACGCTCGTCGAGGCGGGCTACTCGCCGGAGATGGCGTATTTCGAGTGTCTGCACGAGGTCAAGCTGATCGTGGATCTGATCTATGAGGGCGGGATTTCCACGATGCGCTATTCGATCAGCAATACGGCGAAATACGGCGATGTGACGCGCGGCCCGCGGATCGTGACCGATGAAACCCGCGCGGAGATGAAGCGAATTCTGGCGGAGATCCAGAGCGGCCGGTTCGCCAAGGAGTGGATTCTGGAGAATAAGGCCGGGCGTCCAGTGTTCACGGCCTTGCTGCGACAGGGTGAGGCCCACCCGATCGAGGAAGTTGGCGGCCGGTTGCGGGCCATGATGCCGTGGCTGAAGCAGGGCCGGCTCGTCGACAAAGAAAAGAATTAGGGGACGCGGCCAGGTGGCGTCGCCGCATCCGGAACCCCGGTCCTTGAGTCCTTCCGAACGATGGCAGGGATTCCCGGTGGTGATCGAGGGGATTCCGTTCGTGATTGCGCCGCTGGTCTTGGCGGTGGCGGGCTGGGGCGTGGGATGGCCGGTGGTTGGGGCCGTCTTCCTCGGGCTGGCACTCTTCGTCCTGTGGTTTTTCAGGAATCCCGATCGGGCGATCCCGACCGATCCTGACGCGATCGTCTCTCCGGCGGACGGGAAAGTCCTGTCGGTTGAGAAGGTGTTTGAATCGCGGATTCTCAAAGAGGACGTCCAGCGCGTCAGCATCTTCATGGGGCTGACCAACGTCCACGTGAATCGGATTCCGTACCATGGCCGGATCGTGGGGATCTTCTATCATCCGGGCAAGTTCTTGTCGGCGTTTAAGGAGAAGGCGTCGCTGGACAACGAACAACAGGCGCTCCTGTTGGAGACGCCGAAAGGGAAACGGATTCTTTTTATTCAAATTGCGGGGTTTGTCGCGAGGCGGATCGTGACCTGGGTTCGAGAGGGCGATCGGGTCGAGCGTGGGGGGCGCTACGGATTGATTCGCTTTGGCTCGCGGATGGACGTCTATCTCCCGCTTCAGTGTCGGGTGACGGTGAAACCGGGTGATCGCGTCGCGGGAGGGAGCAGCGTGCTCGGAACGTGGTCGTGAAGACGCGATTCGCGCGCGGCGAAGCGACGGCCAGGCACCGGGGCGTCTACTTGCTGCCGAACCTGTTCACGACCGGTAACCTGCTCAGCGGGTTCTACGCCGTGATCGCCGTGTTCGATGCCGACTATGTCTCCGCGGCGATTGCGATTTTGGTTGCCACGGTGTTTGACAGCCTCGACGGGCGGGTGGCGCGGTTGACCAAGACCACCAGCAAGTTCGGCGTGGAGTACGACTCGTTAGCCGATCTGGTGTCGTTCGGCGTGGCCCCGGGGCTATTGATTTATTCGTGGGCGCTGACCAACTACGGCCGGATCGGGTGGGTGGCGGCGTTCCTGTTTGTGGCATGCGGCGCCCTGCGGTTGGCGCGGTTTAACGTCCAGGTTGGCACCGTGGAGGGACGGTACTTCGTGGGGTTGCCCATTCCCGCCGCGGCGGGACTGATCGCCACCACCGTGTTGCTCGACGACCACATTCTTCGACTGGGCGCGGAAATGAAGCCGTTGTTGATCGTGGTCATGACCTACGTCCTGGCGTTTTTGATGGTCAGCAACATCCGGTACTGGAGTCCCAAGGGCCTCGCGATGCGCGAGCGGCGACCCTTCCAGATGCTGGTGGCGGCGGTGCTGGTGGTGATGTTGGTCACGGCGGCGCCGCAGGTGATGTTGTTCGCCATCTTCGCGTTGTATGCGGCGTCGGGGCTCGTGCTCAGGCCGCTCTTGGCGGTCCAGCGGAAGGTCTTTCCCTCTTCCGCGGGGGCAGCGCCGCCGATTGAGGACATCGAAGAAGACCTTCATGATCGCGAGGTCAGGAGCCATTTGTAGCGTCCGGCTCCGCCACGCCCAGGGGAGCGACCAGCACACGCCGCGCCGTGTGAAACCAGCCTTCCTCCGATGGGACGGGGAAGGCTTGGTGTTTTTGTGGAGATGTCGATGACGAAGATGGTCACGATCTTCGATACCACGCTTCGCGACGGGGAACAATCGCCGGGCGCGAGCATGAACGTCGAAGAGAAGTTATCGATCGCCAGGCAGTTGGCGCGACTCGGCGTGGATGTGATCGAGGCCGGCTTTGCCTTCAGTTCCCCCGGTGACTTCGAGGCGATCCGCACGATCGCGCACGAAGTGGAAGGGCCGATCATCTGCAGCTTGGCCCGGGCGAAGCCGGGCGATGTCGATCGGGCGTGGGAGGCCCTAAAGGGCGGGACGAAGGTCAGAATCCACACGTTCATTTCCACGTCCGACATCCATCTCAAGCACCAGTTTCGTTTGACGCGGGCGGAGGCGCTCGATCGGGCGGTGGAGATGGTCGCGCGGGCCAGGGGCTATGTGGACGATGTCGAGTTTTCTCCGATGGACGCCACGCGATCCGAGGAGACCTACCTGTGCGAGGTGCTCGAGGCCGTCATCGCCGCGGGAGCCCGAACGGTGAATATCGCGGACACGGTGGGCTACGCCACGCCGCAGGAATTCACCCAGCTCATCCGAACGATTCAGCAGCGAGTGCCCAACATCAAGCAAGCGGTCATCTCGGTCCACTGCCACAACGACCTGGGGCTTTCGACGGCCAATTCATTGGGCGCGGTGCTGGCGGGCGCGGGCCAGGTGGAGTGCACGATCAACGGCATCGGAGAGCGCGCGGGGAACGCCGCGCTGGAGGAAGTCGTCATGGCGCTGCGGACGCGCAAGGATGCCTTCGGGGCCGATACCCGGATCGTGACGGAAGAGATCGCCAAGAGCAGCCGGTTGGTCAGCAAGATCACCGGCATGTCCGTCCAGCCCAATAAGGCGATCGTGGGCGCCAACGCGTTCGCCCACGAGTCGGGGATCCATCAGGATGGCCTCCTCAAGGAAAAGATGACATACGAGATCATGCGCCCGGAGTCGGTCGGCGCGGGCAAGACCCACATCGTGCTCGGGAAACATTCGGGTCGCCACGCGTTCAAGGCCAAACTTGAAGAGCTCGGGTATCGGCCCAGCGACGTCGAGCTGGACAAGGCGTTCGAACGCTTAAAGCGCCTGGCCGACCAGAAGAAGGAGATTTTCGAAGAGGATCTTGAAACGATCGTGTCGGAGGAAATGGACCGTCCGGAGGAAGCGTATCGGTTGGTGTCCATCCACGTCGAAAGCGGCACCGACATGACGCCGACGGCCAAGGTCGAATTGGCGGCCGGCGACAAGACCGTCAGCGCGGTGGGACAGGGAGACGGGCCGGTGGATGCCGCCTACCGGACGATCGCCGCGCTCACCCAGACCAAGAGCCGGCTGGCCTCATACGTGGTGAAGGGGATCACGGGGGGGACGGATGCGCTGGGCGAAGTGACCGTGACGGTGCAAGAAGACGGACGATCCGCCATGGGGCACGGCGCCGACACCGATATCATCATCGCGTCGGTCCGGGCCTACCTCAACGCCCTCAACAAACTGGCGGCCCGCGCCTCCAAGCGAGGCGGCGGGGAACCCAAGGTGGGATTGATTTAGGCGCGATGCGGTGATGACGCTCGTGGTCCGCAAGAGTGTGTGGTGTGTGATCGGCGGCGGGGGACTCCTCACCATGGCGGTGCTGGCCCGCGAGCTGACGCGGTGGAGTCTGCCCTTCGTCTCGACCCGCGTCATCATGCTGGCCTTTATTCTGCTCTGTCCCGTGTTGCTCGGAATGGTCATCGGCGTGTGGGGCGAGGCGCGCGGGGAACTGTGGGGGGGGCGCGGCGTCTCGGGGACCTATCTGGGCGTCGTGGGGTGGGCGTGGATGCAAGACGGGGTCTTCCCCGTCGGGTTCCAACTTCCGGGTGTGCCCGTTCCGATCTTCGTCACGCTGATTAACCTGGTGGTTTTTCTGATCACGTGGTATTTCATGCAGGCCCTCGGCGGGTCGGGAGGGCGCCTCGGCTCCTCCTTGGCGGGATCGAGTCTTCCGGCGTCCGGAGAATTTCGTTCCTCCACCGCGTCCTCTTCTCAGGCGGCTGGCGGGAGCGACTCGGCGTGAGCATCCATCGGATCACCCTCTTACCGGGCGATGGCGTGGGGCGGGAGATCGTCCCGGAGGCCGTCCGGGTGTTGGAAACGCTCGGCAAGCGTCGGGGCATCCGTTTCGAATTCCGTGATGCCCTCGTGGGCGGCGCGGCGATCGATCGGTTCGGCGTTCCCCTTCCGGACGAGACGTTGCAAGCGGCGCTCGAAGCGGACGCCGTCCTCCTCGGCGCCGTGGGGGGGCCGAAGTGGGAGGGCTTGGAGTACGCGAAACGGCCCGAACGCGCGCTCCTGGGATTGCGAGAGAAGCTGGGGACGTTCGCCAATCTGCGGCCGGTGATCCTCTTTCCCATGTTGATCGACGCGTCGTCCCTGAAACCCGAGGTGATCGAGGGCATCGACATCATGGTGGTGCGCGAGCTGACGGGCGGCATCTACTTTGGCACGCCGCGCGGCGTGGAGCCGTACGAGGGTGGAGAACGCGGGATCAACACCGAGGTCTATACGACACCCGAGATCGAGCGGATCGCCCGGATGGCGTTCGGGCTCGCTCGAAAGCGGCGGCGGCTGGTCACGAGCGTCGACAAGGCCAACGTCCTCGAGGCGAGCGAGCTCTGGCGGAAGGTCGTGACACGAGTCCACGCCGAGTTTCCCGACGTCGAACTCCGCCACATGTACGTGGATAACTGCGCGATGCAACTGATCCGACGCCCCAAGCAGTTCGATGTGCTCGTGACGACCAACCTCTTCGGTGATATCTTAAGCGACGAAGCGTCCATGTTGACGGGTTCGATCGGGATGTTGCCATCGGCAAGTCTGGGAGGAAGGGTCGGGCTCTACGAGCCGATCCACGGCAGTGCGCCGGATATCGCCGGACAGAATCTTGCCAATCCCATCGCCACGATTCTCTCGGCGGCGATGATGCTCCGGCACTCCTTCGAACTCGAAGACGATGCCACCGCGATCGAACGGGCGGTGCATCGTGTCTTGGAGCGCGGCTATCGCACGGCGGATATCATGCAGCCGGGCATGACCAAGACCGGGACGCGCGAAATGGGTGGGCTGATCGCGGACGCGATCGCCGAAGACCAACACGGGTCGCAGGAGGGGCGGGGATGAGAGGAATAATGGTGGGTGTGGGGTTGGTGGTGGCGGGGCTGCTGGTGCTGGGGGGATCGCCGACGACGAGTCGGGCCGAGACGACCGGCGTCTCCATTGTGAAGACGTCGCCGAAGTATGGGGAAGCCCTCGCCAGCTTGAAGGGCTTGGTGGTGGAAATTGTATTTGATCGCCCGATGGACCCCGCCACCCAGGACGATGTCTCGATGGATCAGCGCGGTGCGACCAATGAAAAGGGCGAGCCGATCGAGTTCGACGGCACGTACACCTGGGTGAACCCCACCACGCTGCGGTTTGTGCCGGAAGGGGCCCTCAAGCCCAATGCGGTCTATCAGGTGACAGTCTGGTCGGCAAAAGCCAAAGACGGTTCGGAACTCAACGGCGCCCCGTACCGCCTGCCCTTCTCGACGAGCGGCGCCAAGTAATGCGGGTGGTGTAACCTGCGGGGGCGACCGGCCGGTCGCCCCCGCGTTCGACGGAACCTCAGAGTCAGTGGGATGAAGAAAAAGACCAAGTACACGGTTGCGGTGATCGGCGCGACCGGCGCGGTGGGCAGAGAGAGCCTCGAAATTCTCGAGGAGCGGGAATTCCCCTTGGAGGCTCTCCGCCTCTTTGCCTCGAAGCGCTCGGCTGGGCAGTCCCTGTCGTGCCAGGGGCGCGAGTGGCGGATCGAAGAGCTGACGCCCGATGGCCCGTTTGAGGGAATCGACTTCGCCTTCGTGTCGGCCACCGATGCGATTAGCCGCGAGTACGGCCCTCGGCTGGCTAAGGCGGGTGTCGTGGTGATCGACGACAGCGCCGTGTTCCGGATGGATGCGGACGTGCCGCTCGTCGTGCCCGAGGTCAACCCGCACGCGTTGGCCGCCGCGACCCGGCGTATCATCGCGATTCCCAATTGCACCACCACGCCGCTCGTGATGGTGCTCAAGCCGATCCACGACGCGGCGAGAGTCAAGCGGGTGGTGGTTACGACCTTCCAATCGGTGTCCGGTACCGGGGCCGCCGCGATGAACGAGCTGGTCGAGCAGACGAAGGCACTGCTCTCGTTCAAGGAGGTCACGGCCGACGTCTATCCGCACCAAATCGCGTTCAATTGCCTCCCCCACATCGGATCGTTCGGGGAGGGGGGCGAGTGCTCCGAGGAGACCAAGATCGTCAACGAAACGCGGAAGATTTTGGAGGAGCCTCAGATGCGGGTGACGGCCACGGCGGTGCGCGTGCCGGTCATGCGTTGCCATTCCGAAGCCGTGAACATCGAGACCGAGCGGCCGCTGAAGCCCAACGAAGCCCGGGCGCTGCTGTCCGCCATGCCCGGGGTGATCGTCTTCGACGACCCGGTCCGTAAGCTCTACCCGATGCCGCTCGACGCCGCGGGCAAGGACGAAGTCTTCGTCGGCCGAATCCGCGAAGATCGGTCGATCACGAACGGCCTCAACCTCTGGCTCGTCTCCGACAACCTCCGCAAAGGCGCCGCCCTCAACGCCGTCCAGATCGCCGAAGCCGTCATCGCCCGCGCGTAGTCGTCGCTCAATTCCACTCGATTAGAAAATGGGGAATCCCCCCGTGCCCCCCTTTTGCCAAGGGGGGATGGAGGGACTCATGCTGGGGTGCAGATCTCGGCCTCGTTGCAGTCGGCGAACTCTTGTTCGATCGAGCCGTCGCCACCCTCGTCGAACTGAACCCCGCCCGTTGATGTCGCGATAACGAACACCGTCGCGCCGCCCCCGCTCATCACGATCTTGCCCTCGGTGGGGCAGTCGGATGCGGAGGAGTCGGGTTCGAACACCGGCGTCGTGGTGGCGACGGTGAAGGTTCCGGTTTCGCAGTCCGACGTCACGCTGATCGTTCCGTTCATGGTCACCTCGGTTCCCGACACGCTGTCGTGGGTGGCGGGGGTTTCCGTGATGGTGAACCCGGTGAGGGTTGCGGAGAAGTCGCTCTGGCCCGTGGTGTCGACGTGATCGACGGCACTAAGCCCGCCGTTGGCGGTCACGGTCATCGTCGTGTCAGTGCAGGTGGCGTCGTACTCTTGGAGGAGATGGAGCCCAAGGTTCTCTGCTGCGATGGCCTCATCCACCTCGGCCGTGCCATCGCCCTGGACATCCCCGTAGGTCGAAAGAGTCGCGGTGATGCTCACGTCGGTGTTCGTGAGGATCGTCCTATTCCCACACCCCTCGATCAAGAGGTTTGAAGCGGACAAGCGGCCATCGATCGTGTCGTCGCTGAGCCTGATCGGATGTGCCGGATCCGCCGCGTTTCGCCGGCCGTCCCGGTAGTTGACGAACGCGACCGACACGTTGACCAGCTCAAGGGGCAGCGCGAACGTCTCGGTCACGGTCATCGATCCATCGCGGTAGCTCTCGATGTTGTCCGTTTCGTCCGAGACACAATCGTGGTACACCGTCGTGGTGATCCTCGTGTTCCCTGCAATACCCGTGGTGGTCTCCTTCGTACCACCACCGACGCACGTCGACGGTGCTTGAAGGACCTTGGAAGACAACCGAGTCGGAGTTATCTGGCTTTTGAGAATGTCCAACGCGCGAATCGCGACGCCGGTCTCCGAGCGGCCTGCCGATCCGCCGGGCTTCTGGAGGGTGTTCGATCCAGCGGCGAACGCGGCGAACGCGGCCTTGGTTGCCGCCGCGGCGGTTCGAGGGGTGGGGGGTGTCGTGACTGGAGGGGGTGTATCCCCTCCAGAGTTTCCGCCATTGTTGCCGGTGTTGACCGGGGGCGCATTGCCACCGCTTCCGCAAGCCGACATCAGACCGAAAGCCATCAGGGCTGCCCAGAGTGCTGGCTGTTTCATGACCACCTCTCTGTTCGCGTGAAATCGCATAAACGACGAACGCGCGTCCTAATGGGAACCGGCGTGACGACGATTTGGGAGAGCCTAAGGGTTTTTTCGGGGATCTGTCAATGGGGGGGCAGCTGCACGATGCGTGTGTCGACATGGGGCACGTTTTTACGCACAATCCGGCAACAAACGACGGAGCAGAGGTTCATGCAAACGCTGGCAACGAGTCAAGTGCGGTCCGTGCTCTATACTGAAGGGCAGCGCCGTGAGATGGATCGCGGCGTCAGACCTTCACGCGCCGATGAACAGGAGTTCCCAGCTCAATCGGTGCCCACTGTCGCCTGCTTGGTATCCCAGATAGGACTTCAGTGCTTTCTGAAGGCTAACAGGGGGGGCTTTGTCCAGGCCGAAATAAAGGCGTGAAATAGGCGATCATGTCGTCCGGGGTATCGAATCAGGCGAATACCGGCTTAAGCACATCGGAAAGCAGGGAGGGCGCTTCACCTGGGAGGCCGATTTTATCGGAGGTAGCTGTAGATACCCCTGGCCTGCTCACGTCGCAGGGCCTGTTTCTCCGGGGTATCGGGTGCTCGAACTAACCCAACCGTCTTATTCACATCCAGGAGTATGGCGCGGCCGTCGACCACGACGTAGTCGAATTTCCCATAGTCACACCGCATGGTCTCGCGCATCGCGACAATTTCAGGATGCGGATCGACTCGTTCCTGGTCGACGTACGTGCTGCCGTTGACGATAGGGTGTTTCGCCCTTCGGCGGACGCACCTCGTCCTGTCGCCGAGAAAATGGAAGTTTCTCACGCAGTACAGCCCATGATCGATCTCCGGTAGAAATTTCTCCACGACCAGGTTCTTTTGCTGGAAGATGCGCCTCGGAACCCGTTGCAGGTTTTCGTAGATGCGGTAATCCAACGGGCTCTCCAGTTCAAGGCCCCGCCTTCTTCGGTACCAGTCCAGCACGCGCGATGACAGGGACACAGGTCGCGGCAACTTCGCTTGGAGAGTCCGCTCGGGAACCCCGCCAAAGTTGAGATCCGACTTGACGATGACGCGCCCGCCGTATGAATCGTCCCTGCGTAGGAGGTTCTTGCTGAACGTCGATTTGCGGATGTCCCGGATCTGACTGTTGAGCGCTACGGGATAGCGCTGAGCGAAGTCAAGATAGGGCTCCGGGACCACCGACAAGTCTACGTGGACGATGACGAGATCGGCCGGAACGAAGGTCGATACGCCAAAAAGAAAGATCACCTCGTGGCCGTCCTCGCGCCAGTGCTCGGCCAACCGGGTGATGTAATAGTGCCTGAGCTCTCGTTCCGTCGTGCTTTCGTGACACAGGACTGCAAATCGACGCCGTGTTAGGGTCATCGCTTTATCTAGTGAAATCCAAGAAGGCCAAGTTCCGTTTCCTTTTCCTGAACCTCGTCTGTTGTCATCCCGAAGAGCAGGGCCGACACCCGCGGTTTTACGTCGTTTGTTGCAGACGTTCCCGGGTCATAGATGCAGAAGGGAAAGAAACAATGAATATCGAGCGCCTGTTCCAACGATGCGATCATCTGGTGGAAACTGCCGTCATGCATCCAGACGCGATATTTTGCGATCGGCAGGCCGGACTGTTTCACCAAGGCCTCGTAAATAAGAAGCGGCGTGGTCGAACCGTTGAAGCGGAAGTTGAGGTCATAAATACGACAACTGCCGTCATCCATCACGGCTGCATCAAAGCCCGCGAAGCCACGATAGCCCCGATGCCAGGCGTTTGTCATCAATCCGTAGCCCACTCTAATGAGCTCCGATGGCGGAGCGGTGTTTGGCCCCAGCCAGTTACCCTGGTAATTCAGTTTGGCATCGACAATCTGGTGTGTCGCGCCCAGGTATTTGATCTGTCCATCCGAGAAAACGACGTAATTCAGGCATAAATTCCTCTGTATCGCCATAAAGTCTTCAACGACGACGTTCTCGCAGTGGCTGAAAAGCTCTTGAGCCTGTTTAAGCTCAGATCCGCTGTGACAGAGCCGGACAGCGTCGCCTCCCCCGGTGCTCTCTTCTGTTGCGGCCTTTACCACCAACGGGAACCGCCCGGGGTGGCTTAGATATCGTGGCAGAGCGGAGGGATCGCATACCTCCCGTGACGGCAGGTAAGGGGGTGGCACCATCTGGCCCAGGTTACCTTTGTTGTTCAGAAATGAGAGGGTGGACGAACTCACCCACGAAGTGCCGGGATGCAGATTGGCGTCGGGTTGAACGTGCTGATCGATAACGGCGAGTCCTTTGTCGGCAAGCGACTTCAAACGGTTCAGACGGTCCGTCGCGTCCGTGAAGGTTACGATGTCAGCCTCAAGCGTGAAACCGATGTCTCGCAACAAGGCCAGTCCGGCATGGGTTGCCACTCTTGCGCTACAGAGCACCGGCATTGGGCCAACGACAATTAACTGATTCCCGGTGACGGCATCAGCAGAGCCGGGACCTCTCACGACCCATTCCGAGGCATTGTCGGGAATTCTTGAATTGAAGACATAACCGGGACCGCAAACATCGAACAAGGTCAGCTTGGGGGCGATCGTCGTCATGATACGGGCCGGTTGTTCTTCGGTCTGCTCATAAAATACCACACGTGTATGCCGTGGGGCGACCACGGACGTTCTCTGCAAATTAACTTGCTCGACACATCAGGGCCGTTCCCGGTAACGAGCATATCGTGGCTACCTCAGTCGCCCCCGCGCGTGCCCTTAGATGGGTCGCCGCGTCAGACCTTCGAAGCGCCAATGAACAGGAGTCCCCAGTTCAGTCGGTACCTTCCGTCGACTTCTTGGTATCCCAGATAAGACTGTAGTCCCTTCTGAATGTCGGCAGGGCTGGCCTTGTCCAAGCCAAACAAGAGCGCGATATAGCTGCTCATGTCGTCCAGGGCATCAAATGTCCAGTGAAACGCGAGTCTCGAGTGGTGGAAAATCTTAAACCCGGCGGACTCTAACGCGTCAACTGTCGTGGGGGTGATGTATGCTCCTTTGTGTCCCATCGAATTATGCTGATCCACAAACTCATCGAGGAAATGCGATACCCGGGAACCCTCCTCCACGTCCGCAACGCAGAACCTGCCACCCGGTTTCAACAACCGATACGCTTCGCGATAAAACGGATCCTTAACCTGGACATGATGCAAGCCAGCTACGCTGACGATGATATCAATCGAGGACGGCTTAAGCGGAAGCGAGTGCAGGTCGCACAGGACTCTTGAGACCCCTGGTTTCTGTCGGCAGTGTTTGAGGAACTCGATAGACGTCTCCAGCGAAATAACTTGCACGTCACCATCGATGAATCGGTTAAGATACCCGCCGCCTGAGGGGACGTCGCACACGATCTGTCCGTCGCGGATTGCCGCAAGGTCGATGATGGCCTTGAATTCCTCTTCCCGGGCGAGCGGGTAGGAGACCATCGCCTTGTGATACAAGGCTCCTCGCTGGTTGAAGATCTCTTTGTACGCATCAAACATACGGCGGATCGTAGCAATTCGCGCTGAAAACCACAACAGAACGTGAGAAGCCGCGATGGCTCGCAAAGGGCTCGCCAGCCACGCTGGGCTCGGCCCAGCCGATCTGCTACCATGCATTAGGTATCCACTGGGAAATGGCTATGGAGGAAGGAACGGACCTTCCCTGGGATCGGAAGACGCTACTGAGCCGCATCGCGGATACGCATAAGCAAATCCGATACGAAGCCGGCTCGCCCGACCCGACGGAGATTGCCCGGTATCGCGCGTTACTGGGCGCGTGTTGCGGGCCGGATGCTCCACCGCGCCGCATCGTGGTCCTCGGAATGACGCCCGAGCTGCGACGCATGGCACTGGCGACCGGGGCCGAGGTCCTTACCCTCGACAGCAACCCGGAGGCGATCGCGCTGTACCGATCCTGGGTTCCCGAACCCGACCGCGAGCGCGAGAGCATCGTCCAGGGTGATTGGTTCGCCATCGAGCGCCTCATCGACGGCCGGGTCGATGGCGTGCTGGGCGACGGTGTCTTCGGCAACATCCTGACAATCGAGGCGCACGAGCGGCTGCTCCGCACCTTGCGGTGCATCATCAATCCAGGCGGCCGGATCATTCTGCGCCAGGCACTCATTCCGCGCGATTTTCCCCTGGATGAACATGAAGCCGGGGCGCTCGTGGCCCGCTTTCGCCGCGGCCAGTTGACGCCGGCGGAATTTGGTTTCGGGATGCGGCTCTGGGGCAGCTTCACCCAGGCCTACCGGCATGCGACTTTTCTCTTGGATAATCGCGTGGTCTTCGAGCGGTACCGCGACTGGCTCGAGCAGGGACGGTTGACGCCGGAGGAGTTCGGCCTGATCCGGCGCTATTATTTCGGCGGGATGAATGTGATTCTACCCCAGGAGGTCTGGGAGGCCTTGCTTGGCCGTTGCGACCTGCGGTTTGAGGTGCAGCCGCTCGCGGGCCGCGCGTGGTACGCCTACTACCCGATCTACGGGTGCGACGCCGCGGAACACCGGCCTGAGGGGTGCGCGTCATGATGCGGATCGCGAGGCGGGCACGCAGGGCGCTGGTCCGACTGCGGACGAGCGAGTTCGTCACCCAGAACCTCTGGTTGCTGGCGGGTATTCCCGCCTCCCAGGTCGGCTATGGCACCGGGTGGCTCACGGCGTGGCGGCTACGTCGGCATCGGCGCCGTCGACGCACGATCCACATCGCGCTCTTGGAGTACCACACGGGCGAGCCGCGCTTCGGCGCCCTGACGGCCTTCTGGATCAACGAGCGCAGCCGGCTCTGTTCGGCCACGCTCAACAACGGGATCGAGGAGGCGGACGTGCTGTGGGTCTATACCCAGGACCCGCTGACCGCCGAGACGCGTGAGCGGCTGCGTGCGGCGATCGGCCGGGCCAAGCCCGGCGCGCGCATCATCAACCATCCCGACCGCTACAACGCCTATCACGAAGACCGGTGTTTCGAAGACCTGGACGCGGCCGGCGTCAGCGTGCCGGACACGCGGTTCTCCGACAGCGATCGGGGGAGGGTCCGCGTGGTCTACAAGAGGCGCGGGTTGCAGGCCGCTCAAAAGACTGTGGAGGACTATACCGGGCCCCGGGACGGCTATCAGGCGTTTCGCTTCATCGATACGCGCGGGCCGGACGGCCTGTATCGGCGATATCGGGCGTTCTACCTCGTCGGGATCGTGCGGCCGAGCAAGTTGATGCTGTGCGAGCACTGGAATGTTTGCCTGAAACATCGCCCGCGCCTTCAGTTCGGCTTCACCATGACCCCCGAGGAGATCCGTCAGGTGCGGAACATCGCGCGGACGTTAGGGCTTGAGTATTTTGCAGTCGATTACCTGCGAAGGCAGGGTGACGACCGGCCGTTCTTCACCGATATCAACATCTATCCAACGATCCTGTCGGTGCCCACGACCGGCCGCGAATTGGGGTATCACGGGACGTGGCACACCTTCGATACCCGCGCCCGGCTCGGCCTCCCGGAACCGGGAGGCCGGCCATTCGGGGAGATCTTCGACGCGGGCATGCTGTACTTCGTCGAGAACCGGCCGTTCCCGAGCGCCCCCGACGCGCTCAACGATTGAGAATCGTAAAATACGAGTGACATTCTTGCTTCGCCCTTGCACCAGCCAAGAAGTCAAGGCCTGACTCGGCACGTCCACAAAAAATAGATCTGTCCCGTTTTCCTTGTGCGTATCTCCTGCCGTTCCTGAGGTGCGGACCGCGGCCTACTCGAGTTCCTTGAGCACATCCTTCACGTCTTGGGGAACGAGGACAATCTCGATCCGGCGGTTCTGGGCGCGCCCTTCGGGGGTCTTGTTGTCGGCGACGGGTCGAAAGGGGCCATAGCCCACCGCGGACAGCCGCGCGCCGTCGAGCCCCGCTTGATCCTGGAGGAACCGGAGGACGTTCGTCGCACGTTGCGTCGAAAGCTCCCAGTTGGTGGGGAATCGCTTCCGGAGACTTTCGCCGATCGGGACGTCGTCCGTATAGCCCTCGACCCGGATCTCCTTGCCCTTCACGTCGCGGAGAATCGCGCCGACCTTCTTGAGCACCTCCTCGCCCTGGGTCTTGACCTCAGCGCGTCCGGAATCGAAGAGCACCTTCTCGACGAGATTGACCGACAGCTTGTCGCGGATTTGCGTGACCTTGATCTCGCCCTTTTCGATCTCGCCTTTGAGGTCCTTGACCAGGTCGTCGTAGGTTCCTTTCAGTTTCAGGATTTCCTCATCCTTCTGTGCGCTGACCTCCGCGGTCTGCCGCTCCAACTGGGCGAGGCGGTCGTTGAGGCCCTTTAACTCCGCCTCGACGCGCTCCTTGTCCTGGCGCAGCCCGGCGAGATCCCGTTCGAGGGTCGCCTTCTGGGTCTCCAACTCTGTTTTCTGAGATTGCAGGGCCGCGATCTGCCCCTGCAAGTCGGCCCGCTCCGCCGAGGCGCGGGCTTCCAGGCCCCGATATTTCGAGGACGACACGCAGCCGGTGCTCAGACCGGCTGCGAGCGTGAGGACGAAGAGAACGTTCAATCGGCGAGTGCTCATAGTCCCTCCTTGGTTATCAATCGGCCTCGTCTGTGGTGAGGCCGTGCCCCGGCGCGGCCGCGCCCGGTGAGGTCCGCGACTCGATCTCCCTACGAATCAACGACCGCAGCAGTCTATATCATCGAAGAGCAACCGGTGTCCACTGCGCAACCTGGTCCATGGGGGAGAAGACCTATCACAGTAAGACCCTCCGTGCTGTCTCGCGGGCCTAATGTGTCCAGAAAATAAATCTGTCGCAATTTTCTCCGTTGTGACCCATGGCCTCAACCGTTGTGGCGGGTCGGATAATTTCCGTTAAGACACCGCCCTCAACGCTATACGGATCGCCGAGCCCCTCATCGTCCGGGCGCAGGCGCGGGCGCGCTGGGTCCCTCCTTCACGTCGAACTCGGTCAGCATCCCCTTCGTGAAGTGGGGGGCGCCGGTCTCTGGATTGGAGGAAAAGCAGACCAGCCCGTACCGACCGGGGGTGAACGTCATCGTGAACCACCCTTGTGCCCCGCCTTCGATCCCGGTGAGCCCGCCGATCGGGGTCCCGGGCGGTGGCCCGGCTAGCGGCGCGCCGGGTGTGAACGCCTCCGCGAAGTCCTTGATCGAGCCGCCGGCCGGAAGGCGGACCACGACGACCTCGTGCACCTGCGTGCCCTGATTGATCACTTGGACGGTGCGCGTCCCCGCCGTGATGGGGGTGGACAGCGCGAAGCGGAAATCCAACTGGGTGATGATCACGTCGGGGCGAATGACCGGGGTGGGCGGCGCGTCGCCGGCGGACACGATCAACGTCTTGATCATCCCTCGCGCGAAGTGAGGCGTGCCCGTGGTGTCGGGAATCACGCACACCAACAGGTACGTGCCCGACGTGAGGCGCTGCGACGTGGCGGCCTGATCGCCGGGGACCACCGCGTTGGGGCCTCCCAGAAAGTGGACCCACGCCGGAGAGCGAGTGGGTGCGGCGTTCATCGCCGCCGTGAAGTCTTTGGCGGTCTTGCCTTTGCCGAGTTTGAGAATCTGGATGTGATGCAGTTCCTTGCCTTTGTTGACGATCTGGATGGTGGTCAGGCCAGGTGGGATGCGGTCCGGCCCGCGGAACCCGTACTCGAACGCGTCGAAGGAGGCGAGGTGGATCGCGGCGTGTGCCGACGGCGCGGGAAGGAGCCCAGCGCCGAATATAAACGATAGAAAGAGGATCCGGTGGCGCATCGCGCGCATCTGTCTGATCATCCGAATGCCGGTCAGCTTGAGTGTGATCTGAGCCGTGAGGCTGGTCGTGATGGTCCCCCATCCCAAGGCTGTGAGACCATCCGTTTCTTCACCAGGTTTTCGCCATATAGGTAGACACTCCTATGCTCGGACACGGCGCCATCGGGCAAGGGGTGTTTATCGGGCTGGTCTTCCCAACGGTCTCGTAGCGCCAGCAGGGACGTGGGCGCCAGGCCGGGCTCGACAACCGGCGCCGCCGTCAGATGTGCGATGACCTCGTTCCGCACGGTGATCTCGTACGCGTCGCCCTGGTGTTTCTGAAGCTGTTTGACGAGCAGCGGTCGCTTCTGCCGCGCCGTGCTGATCGGGATTTTCACAAGTCGGTCTCACGTGTGCGAATTGGACAGATCGTACAAAGGCGGAGGCTGCGTGTCAACGAACCCTCGAGATTCAAGATCCGACCCCCGCATACCGACGAGGCCGCGCCCGGTGAGGTCTGCGACTCGATCCCTCTACGAATCAGCGACCGCAGCAGTCTATAGCATCGAAGAGCAGCCGATGTCCACTGCGAACCCGGGTCTCGTAAGGGGAGAGGCCCTCTCACCGGTCTTCCCTCACGTGGTGACGAATGTTCCCTGGCGGATCTCGGTCAACGTCTGCTCGATCTCCGCTTGCGTATTCATCACGAACGGGCCATAGCGCGCAATGGGCTCGTGCAGGGGTTCCCCGGACACTAACAAGAAGCGAACCGAGGTCTCGCCGGTGGTCACCTGCACCGCATCGCCGTCACCGAGCACGGCGAGCGTGGGAGATGAGATCGTGGTGTCGTCCGCTCCTTCGCGGCTTCCGAATCGAGCCTCGCCTTCGAACACGTAGGCGAATGCCGTGTGTCCGCGTTCGACCGGATGGATGAATGAGGCATGAGCAGGCACGAACACGTCCAGGTAGGTGGGATCGGCGGCAATTTCGCTGACCGGACCGCTGACCCCATCAACCGTTCCGGTAATCACCCGGATCCGCGCCCCATCTCCCTTTTTGATTTCAGGGATCGTATTGGACCGAATATCTTGGTAGCGCGGCTTAGTCATCTTGAGCTTCGCCGGCAGATTCACCCAAAGTTGGAATCCGGCGATCCCCTCAGGACGCACCTGCGGCATCTCCTCGTGCATGATGCCGCGTCCGGCCGTCATCCACTGAACGTCACCGGCCCCGATGCTTCCGGAGTTTCCGAGCGTATCCTTGTGGTGCACCTCTCCCCGCAGGACGTAGGTCACGGTTTCGATCCCTCGATGGGGGTGTAGAGGAAACCCGGCCTCGTAATCGCGCGGATCGTCTGATGCAAAGTGATCCAGCAAGAGGAAGGGATCAAGGTAGTTCAGCGTCCGCGTTCCAAGGCTTCGCTTGAGCCTGACCCCAGCGCCTTCAACAACCGGTTCCGGAGTAATGATCGTTTCAATTCTTCGAGGTGAGGACTTCATGGCTATCTCTCCTTCGCTCCAGTGTTTTTCTTCGGCGACCGAGGCCGCCTTAAATGCCCTCGGGATCGCGGATCGGACGTGTCAGCGAAAAACAGTCGCTGGAACTCCTCGCGGTTGCCGGTGACGATCCACCCAATAACCCCAAGCCACGAGGAGCCACAGAGCTTCGGCGCCCCAGGCGACGGCCCGAGCGCTCGGAGGCGGTGGACCGAAGAGGTTGACGATGTACACGACCAGGAGAAACACCACGAGCGCCCAGAACCCGATCGTTCCCCGGCGGTCGCGCGCTCCCGTCACTCGCGCGTAGAGCCCCACGCCGACGGCAAAGAGGACTAACTCCACGGCCAAGGTCGCCGGCAGCGAATTCCACACGCCGAGCCCGAGCCGTCCGGAATCACCAATCGTCACTGGCATATCAGGTCGGTGGGTGAGGACATCCAGGAACCAATGGCTAAGCACCAGCCCCCCGATCACGAGCGAAACCGCAACGCGCGAGGGCCGAATCACCAGATATCCCAGCCCAAGAGCGGCTGTCCAAGCCAGCAGCGCAACCAGGCTGTGGGAGTAGGGATACCGGACGAAATTCAGGGGCGTAACGACGGTGTTGCCAGGTTGGATCTCAACGGACTCGATCCCGAGAAGGACGAGGCTTGGCCAGAGCAGGTCGGCAAACTGGCACGCCAGGAACAATGCGCCGAGCGAAACCTCCGGAGCCAACTTCTTGGCTCCGAACCCAAGTGCGAAATGACCGATGAACATTGCCGATGTCCGACGCGCGCAACGACGGCGCTCAGTTCCTAAAGATTAAGGATTTGACCCCTTGAACCTTGCCACTGCCTCGTTAACCGGTTGCCAAGTCAAAAATCCTAAACCCCATCTGCTCCAACTCTGGAGGCAGTTCGATAGACGGCGTTTCTTCCAGATTGAAGATAAAAACGACTCCAAATATGTTCAAGATGAACAGAGTTCCTGGATTCAATAAAAACCAGTTCGTTTCTATCGAAGGTTGTGGTTCTATATTGAAATTAATCAGCAACTTATTGGGAAACCCGCCGCCCCCAAGAATAAACCGACGAGCCGGGTCGTATTTCTTGTCGATCGCTCGATCAATACCGTTTTCCCAAGATAACATTCCGATGGCGATCTTATAGAGGCTACGGCCTAGGTTTTGCGGGTTAAATTTTGACTTTCCTATCATTTCAAGATGAATTTTGGATCCTTCAGTTGATTCTTCTACCTTCGATCCTCCTAAGGTGTTTTCAAAAAGGTTTATGGAAATCTTTCTTGGATGGATTTTTTTTATGGTGAGATTCCGATAACGTGCGATTGGAAACTTTCCTTTCTTCGTATAAGGAGCGTACAGGACTCTAAGAAAAGAGATAAATTCATGCTCAATCAGATATTTGTCCAGTACAGATAGAACACCGTTGTTACAGCGATCACAGACATATCCTCGGTCAAGTATGGCCGGGTCATCTCCGACGGTTCCGATCGACTCGGGGTAAATATGTTCTTCCGAACTAAATCCCCCGTCGGTACGGAGACAGTAGATACATTGAAAAGCCTGTTCTAGAAGATTGGTTTTTGATCTGAGTTTGTCTGAATTTTCTTTGGCGGCTTCTATTCTCTCGATGTACTCGAACAGTTGACCGCAAAGATTGAAAACTTCACAACAATAAGAATAGAACTGATGTAAAAGGACGGGGCTAATGGGAGGATACCGCTTCATGGCGTTCAGAGTGTCAGAAGCGTCCTTAGCCTCATTGAAAACTTCTCCGTCGGCCATTAATCTATAAATCTGGGATGCTTGAAAAGCGTCTGCATCCACTCTTAACTGGATTGGTCCCCGGGCCACCTTTTTCACAAGCGCTCTTATTGTGTCTTGTTCTGATTCTGGGAGTCGGATAGAGGTGTTATTGATGATAATGGATGCAATGTTGACATAGCAGGTCGAACTGTCTGGATACGCCAAAGGTCTCAAGACAGCGGCAAATCTCGATATCTCTGGTTCTGGCGGTAACTCAGAGCATATTTTTAGCCCTTCTCCCTGAGCGAAATTAATCTTGAATCTGACGTTCTGTTCCGACATGCTTTTGGCCGCTTTTTTGGCCATACGGTACTGTTTTTTGAACTTCTTGATAACTGGCAGCACCGCAGGTTCATGTTTGTTAGGTGTCAGAGACATTTGAGGATAGTCTTCTTGTCAGACTTCTTGTCTAGGATGTCGGAAGGTGGCGTTGCGGCCCTTGTGGGAAGACAGTCTGGGGTCGGACTTGTGATTTTTGATTTCTGCAACGGGTTTTGCTGCCAAAAACGAATCGCAAGTCACACGCGGGGCTCTCATAGGGGACGAATAACCCATTATTCCCCGCGATCGATTTTGTGGAGGGCGGGCTTACCGCGAACTCAGTTTACGCTTTACTTCGGCCAGCGGAATCGAGCGTTTCTTGCCCTCCACCCGCTTGGCTTTTCGTAACTCCCGAAGGTCTTCAGCGTCGGCCAGGCGCTCCTGCACGGAAAGGAATTCCTCATAGGGCAACACGGCAAATTGTTTTTTGCCGTCTTTGACCAGAATTTCAGGGTGCAGTATTAACGCGCGTTTTCCGTTCACTTGTACGCATCCTTTCGATGGAGGACGCGATAGATTACCACCTTCCCGCCCTCCACTTCAAACAAGACCCGGTAATTCCCCACGCGCAATCGGTATTCTTCAGTAAAGTTGGTCAAGGTCTTCACATCGCCAGCCAAGTCGTTCCCTAACGCTTCGATTTTCGCCACGATGCGCCGACCTTCAGCCGCTGGTAGAGCTTTCAGGTCTTTAATCGCCCGCGGCTTAAACTCGATTTGATAACGCATAGGTCTTAGAAGACTTTGGTTGGATACTCTGAATGTGTGGGGGGATTCACTCTAGTCCACCAATCATCTGCCCCTTCGGAAACCGCACCTCATACCCCAACTCAATGACCTGCTCCGCCTTCGGCTGTAATGTGAACGTGTAGCTTCTCACTCCCGGTTTCGTCGGATCTTCCGGTTCAGTGGGCTTGGTGGAGCCTTCGAGGATCGTGACTTTAATCGTTTCGTCGCGGCTGACCGGGATTTGGTCGAGGATCGTGGCGGTGATCGGGGTGGGGTAGAGGTTCTTGATTGTGGTGCGGATTCGGTAGCGGTAAATGTCTTCCTTGGAGAAGACGCCGGTGGTTTCGTGTTTGCGCTCGATGATTTTGCGCTCCACCTTGACGCGGTCGTCGGGGCCGAAGGCGAGCTTGATCTCGTCGCCGGGCGGGACGGTGGGGAGGTGGGTCTTGCCGGTGAACTCGTCGCCGAGGAAGAGGTTGATGGGGCCGGGGAGCAGGACCGGTCCGGATTCGTTGGTGGCCTTTGCGATGAGGAAGGCTTGCTCCTCCAGTTTCGGCGCGGCGATCCGTGTCAGATCGGCCTTGAGGGAAAACTTCGAGAGGAACGCGCGGCGGGGTGTGCCGCTCGAGTCGATGGACTCGCGCCGCGGCGCGGTGAAGGTCGCCGCGAGCAGACCTTGGGTGATGGCGGCTTCGGGCGACTCGATCGTCTCCTCATTTTTGTCCTCAAGCGTCGACATCAGCCCCTGAGCCGCGGGTGCGTCGGCCCGGCCCTTGAGCAACCTGCGCGGGGCCATCTCCGCCGGGGCCATGGGGCGGACAGGTTCGAGGTATTGGGGCGGCAGGTCGGGGACTGCGATGCCGCGGGAGGGTTGGGCGGTGGAGACCGCGATCGCGACGTCCGTCCAATCCTCGCCCGAAGTCTGCCGGACGGACCCGTAGAGCGAGAGCGCGATCGTCTGTTTGTCTGCGTCCAGACGTGCATCCCAGATCGGGCTCCAGAACGCCATGGGCACGACGTAGCTGGCCTCCAACTCGAACGAGCCTGGCTGGGCCACATGCAAATCCACGCTCACCGTCTTCGTAACAAGCCCGCCCTTCGCGCGCACCTGGTCGAGCTCTTGGCGCGCGGCCTGGAGGCGCTTGGCCAGCTCGCGGCGCGCGGATTCGGTCTTGCGGATCTGCTCCAGCACCGCCTCGTACTGCTTGGCGACGAACTCGACCATGTTCGTCCACTCTTTCGGGTCCATGGGGCGGACGGCGAGGTTCTCGGTGCGCTCTTTGACGTAGGTCGATCGCAGCGAGTCGAGGAATTCTTTTCGGGCGTTGGCCTGCTTGATGTGATCCTCCAGCGCGCGGTCCTGTTCCTCTAACGCCGTGACCTTCTCCTGCGCCGCTCGAACCGCGGTGGCCGTCGTCTCCACGTGCGGCACGCGCTCGACCGTCGCGCCGAAGACCTGTGCCTTGGCAGGTCCAGTGCCCGAGACCCGGAGCGAGTCGTCGAGCATCTGATCGGTGATCCCCTCCAGCCGCACGCGGATGTCGCCGGCGGGAAGGTCGATCTTCGCGAGTCTCGTCACGCGCGCCGAATTCAGGTACACCGTGACGGCGTCGATGTGCGAGAACGGGGTGACCTCAACGGGCGCGGCAGCGGCTGGGACGGTGAGGGCAAGGACGAGGAGTAGGGCGGAGAGCGGAGGACGACTCATCATAGGTGATCCTCTCATATGTAGTCGAGTGACGGAATAACGAAAGTGCATTGCGAGCACATTCCCCGCAGCTTGCTGCGGGGTAAGCGAGCAAAATGGAAATTGTGCTTCTTTACTTCCTTACACTTCGAAGATTCCCTGCAGCTTGCTGCAGGGAGCTTCAATGACGTCCACGGTAACGGTTTCCGGGGGTTTTTGCAATGTAGGTACGCCCTTTGGAGGGGCGACCGGTCGATCGCCCCTCCAAAGGGACCGTTCCTCGCCTCGGGGTGTCCACCTGTGATAGAATTCCGGCCGTGAACGCAACCTCCGCCACTAAAGATTTGGTCGCGCGCATCCAACGCCTCAAAGCCGAGCGCCAGGCGGTGATTCTCTCCCACAACTACCAAATCGGTGAGATTCAGGACGTGGCGGATTTCGTCGGCGATTCGCTCGAGCTCTCCCGCATGGCCGTCGATCTCCCGGCCAAGGTCATCGTCTTTTGCGGCGTCCACTTCATGGCCGAAACCGCGGCGATCTTGAACCCCGACAAGACCGTCCTGCTGCCGGATCTGGACGCGGGCTGTTCGATGGCCGACATGATCACGGTCGAGCAGCTCCGCGCGCTGAAAGCGAAGCATCCCAGCGCGGCCGTCGTGTGTTACGTGAACACCACCGCCGAGATCAAGGCCGAGAGCGATTATTGCTGCACGTCGTCCAACGCGGTGCGGGTGGTCGAGGGGATTCCACGCGACCGCGAGATCATCTTCATCCCCGATCAATTCCTCGGCGACCATGTGGCCAAGCAGACCGGCCGCAAGCTCATTCTGTACAACGGCTACTGCCCGGTCCACTACCGCATCCTGGCCTCCGACGTTGCGGCGATGAAGGCGGCGCATCCCGCGGCGGAGGTGTTGGTCCATCCCGAGTGTCCGGGCGAGGTGCACGAG
>Ga0184615_10000218_pt1 | contig 36316 bp, 35 predicted proteins | sample PLM4_65_coex_FD_133134 | JGI IMG/M metagenome (GOLD analysis project Ga0184615, IMG submission 133134) | Groundwater sediment microbial communities from an aquifer in East River, Colorado, USA - PLM4_65_coex | ecosystem: Environmental > Terrestrial > Soil > Riparian zone | place: USA: East...
CGCGTGCCTGCTCGCCATGCAGGGCATGGGGCGCCCCGGCGTGAACTACGGCCACCTGCAATGGGGCACGCCGATCGACCTCCATTTTTATTTTCCGGGATACGCGGACGGCGGGCTCTCGGGCGACATCGAAAACACCGGCATGCCTATCAGCCTCTACCAGCGCATGCCGCAGCTGCCCACGTTCAATCCCTCGAGCCAGAAGGTGCCGCGTCTGCAGATCCCGGAAGCGATCCTCGAAGGGAAGGCCGAAGGATACCCCTGGAACGGCAAGTCCATCGAAGGCCAGTTCAAGAAGTTCAGCTATCCCGAGCCCGGGCACGCGCCGATCCGGATGTTCTACAAGTACGGCGGCGCCTCGATCGGCACCATGAACGAGACCAACCGCTACGTGAAGGCCTATCGCACCGAAAACCTGGATTTCGTGGTGAACCAGTCGATCTGGTTCGAGGGCGAGGCCAAATTTGCCGACGTGATCTTGCCGGCTTGCACCCAGGTCGAGCGCTGGGACATCAGCGAATTTGCCGGCACCGGCGGCTACGCGCTCCACGCCCAGACGCAATTGAATCACCGGGTGATATTCCTGCAGCACAAGTGCATCGAGCCGCTGGGCGAGTCGAAGCCGGATTACCAGATCTTCCAGGCGCTCGCGAGCCGGCTGGGGCTTGGCGCTTACTATTCGGAGGGCATGAGCGAACTCGACTGGGTGAAGCGGCTGTTCGAGTCCTCGGACCTGCCGAAACATATTTCCTGGAAGGCGTTCCTGAAGAAGGGCTACTTCGTCGTGCCGCCGCTGCCGGAAGGGCGCCGCGACCCGGTTTCGTTTCGCTGGTTTTACGAAGGCCGCAAGAAGGACGTGCCCGAGCCGCACCCGCTTCCCGGCGACTACGGCGAGGAATACCTGAAGGGGCTGCAGACGCAGTCCGGCAAGTTCGAGTTCGAGTGCTCGAGCCTGAAGCGCTTCGACCCCGACGATCCCGAGCGCCCCCCGATCGTCAAGTACCTGCCGTCCTGGGAAGGGCTGCACTCGAAAGAGCTCTGCGAGCGCTTTCCGCTCCAGCTGATCTCGCCGCACTCGCGCTTTTCCTATCACACCCTCTCCGACGGCAAGGACAGCCCGATCAACGACATCCAGGAGCACCGGGTTCTGGTCAAAGGCTATTACTATTGGGTGCTGCGGATGAACGCACAGGATGCGGCCGAGCGCAGCATCAAGCAGCACGATCTGGTGAAGATCCACAACGACCGCGGCGCGGTGGTCTGTGCGGCCCACCTCACGCAGCGGCTGCCGCGGGGCGTGGTGCACGCCTACGAGTCCTCAGCGTGCTACGAGCCGCTGGGCGAACCCGGTTACTCGGTGGACCGTGGCGGGTGCATCAACCAGCTGACGCCGAAGCGCTCGATTGCGAAGAAAGTGACCGGCACCGCGGCGAACTCGTGCCTGGTGCAAGTGACCGCGTGGGACGGATCCGGAGCATTGCTCTCCGCGGCAGGCGCCGCGGTGACCGCAAGCACTGCGGCTCACAAGGCGAGCCCGCAGCCGGCAATGGCGAAATGAAGTCCATATGAAGAAATGGAACCTCATCATTGACGTGGCAAAGTGCTTCGGCTGCCAGGCCTGCGCCATCGCCTGCCACGACGAATATCGCGGCAACGAATTCCCGGGCTACGCGGCGGAGATGCCCAACCACGGCAGCCGCTGGATCGACATCCGGCAGCGCGAGAAAGGGCAATTCCCGATGGTGGAGGTCGCCTACCTGCCGGTGACGTGCAACCACTGCGACGACGCGCCGTGCATCAAGGCGGCGAAGGATGGCGCGATCACCAAGCGGGCCGACGGCATCGTGATCATCGACCCGGTGAAAGCGAAGGGCCAGCGGCACCTGGTGGATGCCTGCCCCTACGGCGCCATCCACTGGAACGACGAGAAGCAGCTGCCGCAGGCCTGGCCCTTCGATGCGCACCTGCTCGACGGGGGCTGGGCGCGGACCCGTGGCGCGCAGGTCTGCCCGACCCAGGCGATGCGGTCCGTGCACGTCGAGGACGATGAAATGCAGAAGATGGTGCGCGAGGAGGGGCTTGAAGTCCTGCATCCCGAGTACCACACGAAGCCGCGCGTTTATTACAAGAACCTCGACCGCTATTTCAAGGCGTTCGTCGGGGGCAGCGTCGCCGGCGCGGTCGGCGGCGTCACCGAGTGCATCGAGGGCGCCCGTGTCAGCTTGCACCGGGGCGGGCAGAAAGTCGCGGAGGCCCGGAGCGATCCCTACGGCGACTTCAAGTTCCAGGGGCTTGACGAGAAGAGCGGTCGCTACCGCATCGAGATCCTCGACGAGCGGTTCGAGCCGAAGCGGCTCGAGTTCGATCTCGGGGAAAGCAGCTACCTCGGCACGATCGAGCTGACCGGGAAACCCGCCGCCATCATGCGAGGGGGTGATCAACGATGAGTGACCAGTACAAAGCGGCACGTATCATTAGCCGCGCGGCAATCGTGTTGGCGGCGTGTTCGGCTTGCGCGGCGTGGGTGAACGCAGCCGCGCAGGATCCTTCGACAAGCTCAGGACAGGCATGGCCGACACGCACTGTGCAGATCGTGGTGCCGTACACGCCGGGCACCGGCGCCGACATACTCGCGCGTGCGTTCGGGCCGAAGCTCACCGAGCGCTGGAAAGTCGGCGTCGTGACCGACAACCGCCCGGGCGCGACCGGCAACATCGGCGCGGAGTTCGTCTCGAAGGCTGCGCCCGACGGCCACACGTTGCTGTTCACGGCGACCTCCTTTGGCACGACCCCGGCGCTCTACCAGAAACTGCCCTTCGACCCGGTCAGGAGCTTCGCGCCGGTGATACTGATCGCAACGAGCGGGCTCGCCCTCGTCGTCCATCCCCAGCTGCCGGTCAAGTCGGTCAAGGAATTCATCCAGCTCGCGAAACGCCGCCCCGGGCAGATGCACTATTCCTCGCCGGGCAACGGCGGGCCCCAGCACCTCGCGATGGAACTGTTCAAGCTCGAGACCGGCATCGACATCGTGCACGTGCCGTACAAGGGCCTGGCCGGCGCGATGACCGATCTCATCGGCGGCCACGTGCAGGCGATGATCTCGGCAACGCAGACTGCGCACTCGTCCGTGCAATCCGGCAGGCTGCGGGTGCTCGCGGTGATGAGCCCGGAACGCTCCTCCGCCTACCCGGACGCACCGACGGTGAAGGAGCTGGGCCTCGCGCAGGTCGAAGTCGAAACTTGGTACGGCTCGTTCGCTCCGGCCGGCACGCCGGCGCCGGTCGTCATGAAGATCAATGCCGAGCTGAATGCGATCCTGAAGTCGTCCGAGATGCGCGAGTTGCTCGCGAAGCTGGGCATGACGCCCAGGGGCGGCTCGCCCGAGCACTTCGGCAGCATGGTGAGGGCGGAACTTGCGCGCTGGGACCGTGTGGTGAAGGCGGCGAAGATCAAGGCCGACTAAATCCCCCCGCCATATTCATGTCTCCCCCCTTTGACAAAGGGGGGCAGGGGGGATTTGGTGGCGAAGTAAGGGTGACGAAGAGCGTCTTGAATGGCTAAGAAGCGAAAAACCACGAGTCACGCGTCGCGCGTCACGCGTCACGATTCCAAGGCGAAGCGCGGCTACTCCGACCTCCACGAACACCTCGCCGCCCTGAAAAAAGCGGGATTGCTGCTGACCATCGACCGGCCGGTCGACAAGGACGCGCTGCTGCACCCGCTGGTACGCTGGCAATACGTCGGGGGGGTCGAGGAGCACGAGCGCAAGGCGTTCTTGTTCACCAATGTGGTGGACGGCCGTGGTCGCAAGTACCAGTACCCCGTCGTGGTAGGTGCCTACGCCGGCAACCGCGCGATCTACTGCATCGGCATGCGCGCAACACCCGAGCAGGTCCAGCCCAAGTGGGATTACGCCATCGCCAACCCGGTCCGGCCGCGCGTCGTCAGCAAAGGGCCGTGCCAGGAAGTCGTGATAAGGGGCGCCGCCCTGAAAGGCGAGGGCAACGGGCTCGACAGCCTGCCGATCCCGGTCTCGACGCCGGGCTTCGACAGCGCTTCGACACTGACGGCGACCAACGAGATTACGAAGGATCCGGAAACCGGCATCCAGAACCACGGCACCTACCGCGCTGGATTGAAAGCGCCGGACCGCTGCGTGATTCGCATGGCGACACGCGTGGGCGGGGCGGGCGGCTATCGCCACTACCTCGAGCACCAGAAGCGCGGGGACAAGACCATGCCGTGCGCCATCGTGCTGGGCGCACCGCCCTGCGTCGCGTATGTCGCGCCGATGAAGCTTCCGCTGGACCTCGATGAGATCGGCGTCGCGGGCGCCGTTGCCGGCCGGCCGATCAACGTCGTGCGCGCCCTCACGGTGGACCTGCTGGTGCCGGCCGAGGCCGAGATCGTGATCGAGGGGCTGATCGACACCGTGCACCTGGAGCCCGAGGGCCCATTTGGCGAATCGCACGGGCACATCGCGCCCGAGGAATACAACATGCCGATGCGGGTTACCGCCATCACCCACCGCAAGGACGCCATCGTCGCCTCCTACCTGAGCCAGGTGACGCCGAGCGAATCGAGCGCGATCAAGCGCGTCTCCTACGAGCCGATGTTTCTCTCGCACCTGCGCAACACGCTCGGCGTGCGCGGAGTGAAGCGCGTGACGCTGCACGAGCGCATGACCGCGCTGCGCCGCATCGCCATCGTGACGGTGGAAAAGGGCACGCCGCGCACGGAAATCTGGCGCGCGCTGACCGGAGCTTCCAGCTTCAAGGCCGATTGCGGCAAGATCTGCGTCGCCGTCAACGAGGACATCGACCCGGACAATTCGGATGCGATTCTGTGGGCGATCGCCTTCCGCATGGACCCTTCGACTGACCTCCAGGTGCTGCGCTACCGCAGCCCGGGGCATGGGCCGGAGCGCGAGCACGAGGCGGAGCGCGAGGACGCGACGCTGCTGATGGACGCCACCATGAAGGAAGACCTGCCGCCGCTCGCGCTGCCGAAGCAGGAATACATGGAGCGCGCGCGCAAGGTGTGGGAGGAGCTCGGGCTGCCCAGGCTGCGCCCGCAGTCGCCGTGGTTCAGCTCTCCCGCGGGGAGCGATTGGCCGTCGCAGTGGGATGAAGCGGCCAGGCGCGCGGCTGCGGGCCGCTATCTCGAAGCCGGCCGCATCAGCGAGAAGCAGCAGCGCAAGGGACTGAAGCCGGAAACGCGTGTCCGGCCTGACAAGTGATGGGGGATGGGTGATGAGCGATGGACTGAGCCATCTACGGCTGTTGCTCGTGCTTGTCGTGGCTGCTATCCCTGCGGTGGTCGATGCGCAAAACTATCCGGTCAAGCCGATCCGTCTCGTGGTGACTTTCGCCCCGGGCGGGACGACCGACATCCAGGCGCGCATGCTGGTGGAAAAGCTCGCGCCGCGGCTCGGCCAGCAGATCCTGATCGACAACCGAGGCGGCGCCGGCGGCAATATCGGCATGGAGATCGTCGCGCGCGCGCCGGCAGATGGCTACACGCTTGTGATTACGGTTGTTGGCACTTGGGCGGTGAATCCGCACCTCTACAAGCTTCCGTACGACGTCGTCAGGGATTTCGCGCCGATCATCCACGTTGCGACCACTCCCGGCGTGCTGGTCATCCACCCCTCTGTCCCGGCGAAGACGGTGAAGGAGCTGATCGCGCTGGCCCGCAAGCATCCAGGGGAGCTCGCCTACGGCACGGCGGGGCTGGGCAGTTTCACCCACATTTCGGCGGAGCTGTTCGCCGTGATGACCGGCACCCGGATGACGCACGTCCCGTACAAGGGGTCGGGTCCTGTGACCGCCGATCTCATCGGCGGCCATATCCAGCTTTCATTCAGCAGCGCCGTTCCGGCCATGCCTCAAATCCAGTCGGGGAGATTGCGCGCGCTGGCCACGACCGGGGCCAAGCGGCTCTCCGCGCTGCCGGACCTGCCGACGATTGCCGAGGCCGGCGTTGCCGGCTATGAGAGCTCCACCTGGACGGCGATGGCGGCGCCCGCGCGCATCCCGCAGGCAGTGATCGAGCGGCTGAACCGGGAGGTTAACGCGGTGTTGCAGTTGCCCGACATCCAGGAGCGGAGCGCGGCGATGGGTTCTGTGATCACCGGCGGCACGCCGGAGTGGTTCCAGGGTTACCTTGAGTCGGAACTCGTGAAATACGGAAAGCTGGTCAAGCAGGCCGGAATCAAGTCCGAATAAATGCGGACGTCGACGCGCCGCTTTATTTGAGCGCGTTGGAGTGGATGGTGTGCCACCGCTCAACGCGCTCGATCTTCATCCCTCATCCTTCCGCCCTCATCCCTCGCTGCTCAGCCAGGCAACTGCCTGAGCAGCTTCCGCATCGTTTTCCCAATCGGCTCGCGAATCACCAGGTCGGCGATGTCGTCGAGCGGCGTCGGTTGCGCGTTCACGATCACCAGGCTGGCGCCGGCCTGCTTGGCGAGGCGCGGGAATGACGCCGCCGGCTCCACGACGAGCGAAGAGCCGATCGATATGTAGAGGTCGGCCTTCAGGGTGGCCTCGGTCGCGAGGCGCATCTCCTTTTCCGGCATGCCCTGGCCGAAGGAGATGGTGCGGGCCTTGATCGGTCCGCCGCAGGCGTCGCACTCCGGGGCTTCGTCTCCCTTTTCCACGCGTTCGACGATGACGGGCGTCGGCCACTCTTTGCCGCAGTGCTGGCAGGCGGCGTAGCGGTTGGTGCCGTGCAGCTCGATCACGTTCACATTACCGGCGTCGAGGTGCAAGCCGTCGATGTTCTGCGTGATGACGGTGGTGATGTGGCCGCGGCGCTGGAGCTCGGTGATGGTGAGATGACCGTCGTTGGGCTTCGCGGCGCCGCAACGGTGGAACATCCGCACGCCGCGCTGCCACGCCCGCACCCGCGACTCGCGGCTCGCCATGAAGTCCTGGTAATAGACCGGCGTCTCGGTATTCCAGACACCCTGGGGGCCGCGGAAATCGGGAATGCCGCTTTCGGTGCTGATGCCCGCACCGGTGAACGCCACGCCGCGCTCCGCCTTGCGCACGAGCCTGCCGAATTCGGTCAGCGTGTCCACTCACGCCCCTTAGCCACAGAGAACACAGAGAACACAGAGAGCGCAAATCCCACTAGAACGTATCTCAAAAATGCGAAAAACAGAATTAACCACAGATAAACACGGATGAAGACCCCTGCTGAACACGGTATTGGATTGTTGATATCTGTGTGTATCTGTGTTCATCTGTGGTTCCATTTCGTTTTTGACACGGCTTCTGGTCTGTATTTTGTCTTTTCTCTGTGAAATCTGTGTCCTCTGTGGCTGATCGGTTTCAGGTGTCTTCCTCGCGCCAGAATCCGAGCGCTTCCTGCGCTGCGCGGTCGGAATAGCTGAACAGCACGCAGTCGGTGGCGGCCGTCAGCTGGCAGAATTCCCAGGACGGGACGACGAACACATCGTGCGGGGAATAGTCGAAGCGCGTCTCGCCGATAACGACGCTGCCTCGCCCCTCGACGACGCAGTACACCGTGCCGTCGGTGCTGCGGGTGCGGCGCCCGGAGTAGCCCCTGGGCAGCCATTGCATGAACGCCGCCATGGTGGGAAACGGATGCCCGCCGGTGGCCGGGTTCACGTAGCGCAGCTTGTAGCCGTGCGCCGCGTGCGGATCGCCGCTGCGCGCGAGCCGTTCCAGTGCCTCGCGCGTACGATCGTAGGGGTACGACAGGACCGGTGAAGCGGGCCCCTTCGGGCGATATTCGAGAGGCAGCAAGTTCGCGCCATAACGCGCGCTGGCATCGCCTTCCGCGCGCGTCACGGGCTGGCTTTCTTGCGGGTAGTCCTCCCTGAAATGCGCCCCGAACAGGTTCGCGAAAGCGGTGTCGAGGCCGTCGAGCCATACGACCGGCTCCGGTCCCAGGTTGCCATGGTCATGCCAGGCCCAGTTTGGCGTCGTCACGAAATCACCCGGCTTCATCTTGACGCGCTCGCCGTCCACGGCGGTATACGCGCCTTCGCCTTCGACGATGAAGCGCAGCGCGTTCGGCGCGTGGCGGTGCGTGCGCGCGATCTCGCCGGGAAGTATCACCTGCAGGCCTGCGTAGAGCGTCGTGGTGGCGAAAGTCGTCCCGGCCAGCGCGGGATTCTCGAGCATCAGGACGCGGCGCTCGGCCTCCTGCGTGGTGATCAACTCGGCAGCGCGCATCAGGTAGGGCTGAACCTGCGCCCAGCGCCAGATGACCGGCATCGCCTCGGTGCCGGGCTTGAGCCGCATGACCCGCTCCCAGAGCGGCTTCATGTTCAGCTGCGCGATCTCCCTCGAGAGGCGGGCGCGGTTGGGATTCGCTATCGCCGTGGCCACCGCTGGCTCCTCATTCGGCCTTGATGTTCGCCGCCTTGGCCACTTTGATCCACTTCGCGACTTCCATTTTTATTTGGGCCGCGAATGCGGTAGGCGAAGTGCCGGTTGCCTCCAGGCCGTCCCGCAGCAGCACGGTCTTCACATCCTGCGCGTGCGCGGCCTTTACCGCTTCGGCATTGAGGCGGGAGACGACAGGCTGCGGCACCCTGGCCGGCGCGAGCAGCCCGACCCAGGACGAGTGGTCGTAGCCGGGCACGCCGGCCTCCGCGATGGTGGGAAACTCGGGCGCCGCGACGGAACGCTTCGCGCTGGTCACCGCGAGCGCACGCAGCTTGTCGGAGCGCACGTGCGGAATCGCCGTCGAGATGGTCGCAAAATTGACCTGGCACTGTCCCCCGAGCATGGCCGTCATCGCCGGCGCGCCGCCCTTGTAGGGCACATTCACCATGCTGGTTCCGGTCATGAACATGAAGAGTTCCGCGGCCATGTGCGTGCTGGTGGCGATGCCGCTCGAGGCGTAGTTGAGCTGGCCCGGCTTGCTCTTCGCGAGCGCGATCAACTCCTTTACCGAGTTGACCGGCACGGAAGGATGCACGATCAGGATGTGGGGCAGGGTGGCAAGCTGCGTGACCGGCGTGAAATCGCGGATGGGATCGAACGGCAGCTTCTTGTGGATGGCGGGATTGATGGTGAACGAAGCCGCGACCGCGAGCAACGTATGGCCGTCGGGCGCCGCATGGACCACCATCTCGGTTCCGTTCAGGCTGCCGGCGCCGGGGCGGTTGTCCACGATCACGGTCTGGCCGAGACCCTCGGCCATCTTCTGCGCCACGACGCGCGCAATGACGTCGGTCGAGCCACCCGCGCTCTGCGGCACGATCATGCGCACCGGCCGGCTGGGGTATTGCTGTGCGCCGGCTGACATTCCGGTCGCGAACAGCGCCGCGCACAGCAATACCAATGATGAATGATGAATGAAGAATGATGAACGGCTATCGGGTTTCATTGTCTGCCTGTATCTGCGTTGATCTGCGGCTTCATTTGATTGTTGAGACAGCTTCTTGTCCCTCAATCGACCTTGGCTCCAGACTCCTTGATGACGCGCGCCCATTTCGTTGTTTCGGCCTTGATGTGCGCCGCGAGCTGCTCGCGGGTGCTGCCGACGGTGACCAGGCCCTCGTTGGTCAGGCGCTGCTTCATGTCCGCCGCCTGCATGATCTTCGCGATATGCGCATTGAGGAGGCCTAACACGTCCGCAGGTGCGCCGGACGGCGCCAGCACGCCGTACCACTGGCTCGACTCATAGCCCTGCAGGCCGGATTCGGAAATCGTCGGCAGCTCGGGCATCGCCGGCAACCGCTCGCGGCTGGTCACCGCGAGCGCGCGGAGCCGCCCGGATTTCAGGTGCGGTCCGGCATTGATCGCCGGCAGGAACATGATGCTCGCCTCGCCGCTCAGCAGGCCGATCATGGCGGGGCCTGAGCCCCGGTACGGCACATGCACCATCTTGACCCGCGCCATGGCGTTGAAGAGCTCGCCGGCAAGGTGCGGCGTGCTGCCGCTTCCCGACCCGGCGAACTGCACGTGGCCGGGCTTCGCTTTCGCGAGCGCGATCAGGTCCTTCACCGAGTTCACCGGCAGCGACGGGTGGACCACCAGCACATTGGGGCCGAGCGCCATCAGGCTGATGGGATCGAAATCCCTGATCGGATCGTAGCTGACTTTGCTGAACAGCAGCGGCGTGGTGACGAAGTTCGCGCCGTTGACGAGCAGCGTGTAGCCATCCCTGGGCGACCGCGCGACGGCCTCGCTGCCGATCATTCCATTGGCCCCGGCGCGGTTTTCGATGACGACCGGCTTGCCGAGGGCCTCGCTCAGTTTCTGGCCGACGAGGCGGCCCATGGCGTCCACGCCGCCCCCCGGCGGGAACGGCACGATCACCCGCACCGGGCCGGCTGGGTAGCCCTGTGCCGCTGCTGGGCCCGTCGCGCAGATCAATGCCAGTGCGATCCCCAGCAGCGGCAAACGATGAATGATGAATGATGAATGATGAATGGATCGAGTCACGAGTCACCCGTTACGCGGTTGAGCCAAGCAGCGACGCAATCTGCTTGGCGATGTCGTTGGCGGGAAAGATGCGCTTCAGCATGTCTTGGCGTCACTCATCATTCATAATTCAAAATTCATAATTACCTTTGGGCGCGCTTCCACGCCGTCGCCAGCGCCCGGCAGGCGAATTCCACGGCCATCTCGCGCTTGTAGGTTGCCGAGCCACGGACGTCCGACATGGGCTCGGCGGCGGCACGCACACCCTGTACGGATTTGCGCAGCAGGTCTTCATGGAGAGGTTGCCCGACAAGCTCCTTCAAGTCGAGCACGATCGGCTTCCAGCTGACGGCTCCAATGACGGCGCGCGCATGGCTGCACGCGCCGTCGGCGTTCAGGCTTATCGTCGCCGCGGTATTGACGGTCGGGATTTCCAGCACGCCACGGGCCATGTATTTGTAGAAGCTTGATCCGGATCGGGCGGGCGGCGGGTCGATTTCGATCGCGACCACCATCTCGTCCTTGGCAAAGCGCTTCAGAAATGCCTCCTCCAGCGTAACACTGCGCCGCCCGTTCAGTCCGGCGACGGCGACGCGCGCCCCCAGGGCGAGGAGGGCGAGCGGCAGATCGAAGCCCCCGATCAGAGGCCCGACGCTTCCGCCGACCGTGAGCATGCGGCGAATCCGGGTGTGTCCCACTGATTCCATTGCATCGTCTATCGCCTGCCAGTGCGTCTTGACGCGCGCTTCCTCGGAGAACGTCTGCTGCCGCACCGCCGCGCCTGCGCGCAGCACGCCGCGCGCGTCGATGGAGAACTCGCTCAGCTCGGGGATGCGCATGATCGAGACCAGGCGCTTCGCCTGCGGAAAGCCGGTGCGCTCGCGCCGCAGCGCGTGCGACATGCCGCCTGCGACGAGCGCCGCATCGCCAGCCGCAATCAGCCGGACCGCCTCCTCGACGCTGGCCGCCGACATGAATTCGGGGTTGAAGGGACGCGCGCCGGAAGGCCTGCCCGCGGCAAGGCGCGTCCACGTGCCGCCCTTGGGCGCGGCGGGCGGCGGGGACTGCTCGTTCGCGTAGAGCTGCGGGTGCAGCGCGCGGTGGATCTTCTCGGAGGTGATCGGCAGGTTGAAAATGCGCACCCCGCACGCGTCCGCGATTGCGTTGGCGATCGCCGCGGGCACCGCGTCGAGCCCGATCTCGCCCAGCCCCTTCGCGCCGAACGGTCCCGACGGCTCGTAGGAATCGGCGAAAGCGACATGCAGCTTCGGCATCGTCGCGGCTCCCGGGATGGGGTAGTCCTTCAGCTGCGGATCCGTCGGCTGCCCGTTCCACCAGTCGAAGTACTCGATCATGGCGAGCCCGATGCCCTGCGTCACCGCGCCCTGCACCTGTCCTTCGGCGGTGGCCGGGTTGATGACCGTCCCGCAATCCACCACGGCGGCGATTTCGAGGAGCCTCACTTCGCCGGTGGCGCGATCCACCTCCACCTCGGCCGCCTGCGCGGCGAAATTGTACGCGCCCGACTCGTTGCCGTAGCGGCTGTGGTCGGGAAAGTCGGAAGGATTGTCGAACGTGCCCACGCCGATGATCGGCTGGCCGCCGCGCTTGTAGAGGGTCGCGCGCACGATTGCGGCCACCGGCCTGAAATCGGTTTCCGCCCCGTTACGGGGGCCGATCTCGCCATTGATGATGGTGAGTTCCGAGGCGGGACGCTGGAACTGCTCCGCGGCCGCATCCAGCAGCTGCCGGGCCGCCGCCGTGGCTGCATTCTTGACCGCGTTGCCCGCGACGTAGGTGAGCCGGCTCGCCAGCGCGCCGAGCGAGTGGGGTTGCACGTCGGTGTCGGGCCGCGTGATGTCCACCTGCTCGTAGGGCAGCCCCAGCTCTTCGGCCGCGATCTGGCGCAGCACCGTGAGGTTGCCCTGGCCGATCTCGCCTTCGCCGGTGATGACCGTGGCGCGACCGTCCTCGTTTACGCGCACGATGGCGGAGGACCCATCCCAGTCGCCGAAGCTGCGGCGGCCGTTGACGTGAACGCTGCAGCCCATGCCCAGCCCGCGTGCGGGGTCCTTCATTTCGCGTGCGGGCCCGTTATTCTCGCGGTCCCGCTGCCTCCGCGCACGCTTTTCCTTCCAGCCGATCAGGCCGGCGGCCTTGTCGATGCACTGCTTGAGCTCGCAGCTCGTGATCTTGTGGTTGTGAGGCGAAACGTCGCCCGGGTCCACTGCGTTCATGCGGAGCAGTTGGACCACGTCGATGCCGAGCTTTTCCGCAGCGAGGTCCCACGCCTGCTCCACCGCCCAATCCGCGGACGGGTTGCCGAAGCCGCGGAATGCCCCCGTCGGCACCAGGTTCGTGTAGACCAGCGTGGAGTTTCCGCGTACGGCGGGATACTTGTAGAGCGCGTCATGACGCACGCTGGCCGCGCCGAGGATCGCCTGCGACTTGCCGGTGTAGGCGCCGTTGTCGGCCCACATCTTGATTTCCTTCGCCATGACGCGGCCGTCCTTGCGAAAGCCGAGCCGCACCCAGTAGCGCATCGGCATGCGCGGGTGGCTCGCCAGGAATTCCTCCTCGCGGGTATGGATCAGCTTGACCGGGCGGCCGCTCAGCCGGGCGAGGAGGGCGCAGACGACGGAGGCATTGTCGTCCCCGGACTTGCCGCCGAAGCCGCCCCCGACCTCGGTCTGGATCACGCGCACCTGGGCTTCGGGCAGGCCGAGCGCGGTGGCGTAGCGGCCGCGCGCGAGAAACGGCGTCTGCGTATTGCACCACATCGTGACGCGGCCGCTATCCCATCGGGCGACGCAGCCAATAGTCTCGAGCGCCGTGTGCCACTGGCGCGCCGATTCCCACGTGCCTTCCACGACGACATCGGAAGCCTTGAATCCGGCCGCCACGTCGCCGCGCTCGAAGGCGAACTGGTGTGCGACGTTTCCGGGCGCGTCGTCATGCACCAGCGCCGCGCCCCGCGCGAGCGCCTGGTCGAGCGAGAGCACCGCGGGCAGAACTTCGTAATTGATCACGATCTTGTCCACCGCCGCGCGCGCGGTCTCTGCATCCACGGCGGCGACCGCCGCCACTTCGTCGCCGACATAGCGCACTTTGCCGATTGCGAGCGGATAGAGATCGGGGCGGAACGCTCCCCATTTGCGCTTCGCCGTGTCGGCGCCGGTCGCGACTGCTCTGACGCCGGGCACGGCCGCCGCGGCGCTGACGTCGATGGAAACGATCCTGGCGTGCGGGTGGGGGCTTCGCAGCACCGCGGCGTGCAGCAAGCCGGGGAAGTGCAGGTCGGCGACATACTGCGCCGCGCCGGTGACTTTCGGAACGGCGTCGGTGCGCGGAACGTCCTTGCCGACGACGAGGAGACTCGCAGCCGCAGCCAATCGGGGGTCGCGCGGGATCATCGTTTGGCCGCCTTCTGCGCCAGGGCGATCGCTTCCTTGTAGGCCTCGAGGATGCGGACGTAGCCGGTGCAGCGGCAATAGACGCTGTCGGCGCTGGCGCGAATTTCCGCGTCGGTGGGGTTGGACTTCTTTTCGAGCAGGGCGCACGCTGCCATGACGTGGCCAGGGATGCAGATACCGCATTGCAGGGCGGACCTGTTTACAAAGGCTTGCTGCACCGGGTGCAGTGCGGAGGCGCCGGCCAACCCCTCGATTGTGCGGATGTCCGCGCCGTCGCACATCGCGGCGAGCTGCAGGCAGGACGCAATGGGATAGCCGTCCACGATTACCGTGCACGTGCCGCAGGCGCCGATGCCGCAGCCGTGCTTGGTGCCGGTCATCCGCAGGTCTTCCCGCAGCACGTCCACCAGCAGCCGGTCGCCCGACTTGAGGTTCACCTCGACCGGGTCGCCGTTGATTCTGAACTTGAGCAGCACGGCCCGCTTTCCTCTCCACACGTGAATGCGATAATTGCCGCGCGTTGAGCGGCGAGTGTTTCGTCCGCTCCAACGCGCGGAGTTAAACCGGCGCACCGCGTCCGGATCTAGCGGGAATTATAGGGTATCGAGAAGCGCAGCGACCGCAAGCTGAATCGGTTGCGAGCTTTCGAGGCTTCGTCTACATTCGGATCAGGAAAGGGCATCCATGGGCAGCACGGTTGCGTTCGGGAAGAAGGCGCGGCCGGTCCGCGAGCGCGTGAGCCAGGCGGAATGGCAGGCGCGCTGCGAGCTGGCGGCGGCGCACCGCCTCATCGCCCACTTCGTGTTCGTGGACATGACCTACAACCATGTTTCGGTGCGCGTGCAGGGCGAGCCCGGCCGCTTCCTGGTCAAGGCCGACAACCTGTTCATGGAGCAGGTGACAGCCTCAAGCCTCGTCAAATACGACGTCGAGGGCAACCAGGTGATGGACTCCGAATACAAGGCGAGCGCGGCCGCATACAACCTCCACGCGGCGGTGCTCAAGTTACGGCCGGATATCTTCGCGGTGGTGCATACCCATTCTCCGGCGAATCTCGCGGTCTCCGCCCAGAAGCACGGCCTGTTGCCGATCACGCAGCAGGCGATGCGTTTCTACAATCGCATCGCATGCTATCCGAACGAGGTGGACGACACCACGCGCGAGGGCGCCGATAAGCTGGCCGCAGCACTGGGCGACAAGTGGGTCATGATCCTGGAGAACCACGGCGCGCTGGTGTGCGGCACGACGCTGCCGGAAGCCTATATCTATCACCACTTCTTCGAGCTCGCCTGCCGCGCGCAGGTGGGCGCGCTCGCTGGCGGCGCGCAGCTCATCATCCCCGCGCCCGGGGCGTGCGCGGAACGCGTGAAGAAATTCGGGCGCATTGGCGTCTACAACTCGAAGAGCCGCGACTGGGTCGCGAGCATGGCGCTGGTGGAGAAGCTGTTTCCCGACTACAAGGAGTGAACAGTCGGGGAATTGACTCGGCACCCGAATTTCTCTATTGTCGGTCAGTAGTCTGGCGCCGAGGGGGCGATTATGCGTCTCGACATGGGTGGGTCGCACATAGTGCTGGTCTGGACTGAAGACCAGTACCGCAACGAGGTCGCCCGGCTTTTTCAGGGGATCAATTCCACGACGGTCAAGCTTGTCAGAGCCCGACAATTCCTTGGATTGCGTATTGTCGTCCTTCGAAGGATCAAGCCTGCACGGCATTCGGCGTCTCCGCCTGCCGTCAAGTAGGCACGCGCGGGATCAGGATAGTTCAAGGGACACGCTTGAAGTGAACCGCCTGCAAAGCCGCGTGATGCGGCTTTTTTCGTTCATGAGGCACCCTACGCCTGACAGGAGGGTTCCCTGGTCCTGAATCTTCCGCAGGAGCTGAAAACGGGCCTCACCGGCGCGGCCGAGATCGTGGTGGGCACGCGCGACACCGCGCCGCATGTCGGCAGCGGCAAGATCGGAGTGCTTGCCACCCCGATCATGGTGAACCTCATGGAGTCCGCCGCGCTCCAGGCCGTTGAGCGCTTCATGCCGCCGGGGTTTCAAACGGTGGGCACGCACCTCGACGTCAAGCATTTTGCGGCGACTCCAGTGGGGCTTCGAGTGCGCGCCGGCGCGGAGCTGGTGAGGATCGAAGGGCGCACTTTGACGTTCAGGATCCACGCCGAGGACGAGCGCGAGCAGATCGGGGAGGGCGTGCACGAGCGGCTCATCATCAACGTCGAGCGCTTCGATCAGCGCATGCAGAAGAAGCTGGGCAAGTAATGGCGATCGCTTCACGGAGGGGGCCGGTCCGGGATTGATCGAGATCAATCCCTCGTTGCCGCGGCCGCGTACAATGGGCCAAACTCCTGGTCACGGAGAGAAACCTCATGAAAATGGCGTTTATCGTTCACAATGAATACTTCACCCCGCGCGTGATGCAGTTGCTCAAGGACGTCGGGATCGATTATTACACCCGCTGGGAACGCGCGCAGGGTAAGGGCCGCGGCACCGAGCCGCACCTCGGCACGGGCAGCTTCGCCAGCACCAACGCCGTGCTGATGATCGCTTTCCAGGACGAGACGATGCTGGAGGGCCTGATACGCAGGATGACCGAAGCCAATCGCGAAATAACGCGCGCCGATGACAAGATTCGGTTGTTCCAGCTGCCGCTCGATCGGATCGTCTAGTCTGGGCGTGATCGGCTTGGCCGCGCTGGCTGCTGCGGCATGGGGCGCGGATGACCCGGGCGCGCGCGCCCTGCAGCAACATCAATTGCAGCGCCAGCAGCAGCAGGAAGCGCTGCAACTGCGCATGCAGCAGCAACAGCGCACCGTGCAAGAGGCGCCCGCTGATCCGCGGCGGCGGCAGGCCGTGGAGCAGCTACAGATCGACCAGCAGCAACAGCAGCAACAGTTGCACTACCGGCAGGGCATCGAACCGGCCAGCAACCAGCCGTCCGACGACGAGGGTACGCGCAGGGCCAAGGCGCAGCTGGAGCTGGAAAAGGCGCAACAACAGAGTCAACAGCAGCTGCGGCGTTTCGAATCGGAGCTGCAGTCGAAACCCGGGGCCGCAACGGATCTGCCCCGGAAAACGGATTGACCGCCGCGGCCGGCTGTCCCTATGTTTTCGGCCTTCTGGGCCGCGGCGTATCGGCCGCGACGGAGAATGTGACGTGGTTTTTCCCGCTGGACCACGAGTAACTCACGTCCTTGCCCAGTTCCCGGACCAGCACGATGCCAAGCCCCCCCACCCTGCGGCTGGTCACGGAAGCCTTGAGTGAGTCCTCGGCTCCCGCCTGGTCGAAGGCGTCATGCTGCGGTGCGTCGTCCTCGTAGTGGACGGTCATTGGATGCTTGCCGGCAAAATCGACCGAGATGGTGACTGAAGCAGGCACGGCCTCCCGGCGGCCGTATTTCACGGTGTTGCTGAACAGTTCCTCCACCACGAGCTGGACGCGAGTGCGCTGGCCCGGGGAGCAGCCGGCCTGCTGACAGGCGCGGTCCATGAACTCCCGCAACCTCGGGTATTCCCGATTATCGGCTGGTAGCGTCAGATGCATGGTAGCGAGGGGCCCGCCATCTGAGAAAGAATACATTAATCCGGTGCGATATCTGTGCCATGATAATGCCGCACAGCCGATTACCGGCAAAAAGTCACATTCGCGTATCTGGAAAGGAGCAGCTCATGACCGCACTACATCGCACCATCAGGTTCCTTGCATGTGCCGTGCTGGCAGCCGGATTGCTTGCCGCGGGTCCGCTGGCGGCGAACGACATCGCGCAGATCAAGACGGTGAAGGGCACCGTGGTGGTCGAGCGCGGATCGCAGCGCATCCTGGGCGCTGCGGGCATGAAGCTGCAGCTGGCGGACGTCATCCGCACCGGTATCGACGGCTCGGTCGGCATCACGTTTGTCGATAACACGATTATGTCGGCCGGCCCGAACAGCTCGCTGGCGTTGGACCGGTTCGCGTTCAATTCGACCACCCATGAAGGCAAGCTCGACGCCTCGATGCGCAGCGGCACGCTCTCCGTGATCTCGGGCAAGATCGCGAAGCAGTCGCCGGAGGCGATGACGGTCAGGACACCGGCCGCGATCCTGGGGGCGCGTGGCACGGAATTCTTCGTTCAGGTCGTTCCCCTGAACTAGAGCTGCTCGCGCATGGGATACATGCTGCGCGCAGTACTGATTGCGGGAGCTGCGGTAATCCTCGCGGCGTGTGCGGCCGCGCCGAATACGCGGGAACTGGTGGTGCTCGTGCCCGACGCGGGTGGCACGACGGGGTCGGTAGTCGTCACCAATCCCCGCGGCGCCACTTCGGTGTTGAGCAAGCCCTACGCTGCGGCGCTCCTTGAGAGGGGCGACCGGGTCGACGCGCCACCCATAGCGGGCGATGAAGTGACCAAGCTCTTTTCGTACGCCATCGCAGCGCAGCCGCAGCGCCCGATCTCGTTTCTGCTCTATTTCCTGCAGGATACCGACGAGTACACGCCGGAATCGAAGGACGCGTTTGAGAAGGTATTCGCGGAGATCGCCCGACGGAAGGTGGCAGAAATCGCCGTGATCGGCCACACGGACCGTGTCGGTGCTGTCGAGTACAATGACACGCTGTCGCTCAGGCGCGCCGAGCGCGTGCGCAGGGATTTCGTGGACCGCGGTATTCCGACCGGCGCCATCGACGTCGCCGGTCGCGGCGAGCGCGAACCCATCGTGTCGACTGCCGACGAGATCAGCGAACCCCGCAACCGGAGGGTCGAGATCAACGTCCGATAGGTGAAGCGACCAATTGGTCGCTTTTTTTGCGTCAGTCGTCACCGGTCGGCCGTCACAGGTCCGTGCCAGCGGACCACCAATATCGTTACGTCGTCGGCCATGTCTGCACCCGCGGCGAACCTGCGGACCTCGTCGTTCACGGCCTTGACCCGCTCCTCGGCGCTCAGCCCCGCTGGCATTGTCGCCAGCAGGCGGCCGAATCGCGCCCGCCCGAACAGCTCCCCGGTGGGATTCATCGCCTCCGGCACGCCGTCGCTTACCAGGACCAGCGATTCACCCGGCTCCAAGCGGTTGTGCGCCGTCTGATACGGGAAGTCTTCCAGCGTGCACAGCGGCGGTCCGCCACCTTCGAGCTGCCTGACTCGCGCTCCATCCGCGGAGATGGCGTGGGGCGGCTCGTGTCCGGCGTTGCAGTAAGCGAGTTCACCGGTTTCCACGTCGAGCATGCAGGCGACCACTGTCACGAACAGGAACTCGGGGTTTTCGCGCATGATCTCCACGTTGGCTTCCGCCATCGTCCGGCCGAGGTCAGGCAGGCTGCGCAGTGCGGCGCTCTTGTAGAGCGCCTTCGACAGCGCCATAAAGATGCTGGCGGGCATCCCCTTGCCGGAGACATCGCCCACCATGAAGAACACGCGTGACTCGCCGACCATGAAGAAGTCGTAGAGATCCCCGCCGACTTCCCGCGCCGGCTCCATGCTTGCGTGCAGGTCGAAGCGCCTCTCATCCTGGAATGCAAGGGCCGGAATCGGCAGTATGCCGACCTGAACGCGGCGCGCGGCCTCCAGCTCTCCAGCCATCCGCGCCGCGGCCTCCCGCTCGGCCGCGAGTTCGCGCTTCAGCCGCTCCTGCTGGCGTGCGGATTCCGCCAGTGTCGCGCGCAACAGCCCGCCGAACAGGATGTTGAGGTCGATGACCGGCGCCGCCGCGTCGAGCAGCATGCCGGTGTAACGGAAAAGAGCCATGCCGAGCAGGAGCAACCCGCCCGTCACCGCGACCAGGACGAGCGAGGAGCGCACCGGCGAGAGCACCGGTACGGCGAGCACCAGCAGCGCGCCGAGAGCCGCAATCAGCGCGGTCTCCGCCCATCGCATCCAGTGCGGCCGCGTGAGCAGATTGCCGTCGAATATGTTCTCGATGATCTGGGCGTGGACTTCCATGCCGGACATGCGTTCGCCAAGGGGCGTTGCCTGCTGGTCGAGGAGCCCGATGCCGGTGACACCAAACAGGACCAGCTTGCCCGCGATGCGCTCGCGATCGACCGTGCCGGCGATGACGTCCGTCGCGGAGACGAAACGGGTGGGGTCGTGGCGGCTAAACCGAACCCAGAGATGGCCGTCGGCCTGGCTGCGGATGAGGACGTCCCCGATTCCAATCGACTCGATACCGTGCGCGCCGGTGCGGACCGAATACGCCGGAGCCCCCACGCCGACGCGCAGCGTCTCCAGGCCGAGCGATGGGAACGGCGCGTTGGCGACCGCGGCGAGCAGCGGGACGCGGCGCACCACGCCGTGGGGTATGTCCGCGCTCAGCAGGGCACGGCTCGTCGCGGCAGCGTCGATCTGTTTCAAGCTCGTGAGCGCCGAGGGGAAATGCCACAGGTAGGGCAGCGGGTCACCCTGAAGCTGGAACACCGCCGCCGAGCGCGGCGGGGCTTCCTTGCCGCGCTCATCGACCCCCGCAACGCCGAGCACCACCGGCAGGCGCTTGATGGCGGCGGCAAGCGCGTCGTCGTTGCTCAACAGGCGCATCAGCTGAAGCGCGAGGGCGTGCCCGATTTGCGGGTTGCTCTCGGCGATCGCGCCCGGGGAAAGGCGGTCGGGTTCGGCGAAAATCACGTCCACGCCCACCGCGAGCGGACGGTATTCGGCCAGCCTGTCGAACACGCGCGCGACCAGAGTACGGGGCCAGGGCCATTGCCCGAGCTGCGCGAGGCTCTTCTCGTCCACCGCGACGATCACCGCCGGCGCCGACACGCGGCTCCGCGGCATCATCGACTGATAAGCGTCGAACCAGGCGTTGCGCAGCCAGGACTGGATCGGCGTGTCGGCGAACAGGTGCAGAGCGGCGAGAGCGATTACGAGAACGGCGCCGAGCGACCGCGGGCGCGGCAACTGCCCGCGCCATGCCATGCTGGCTGGTGCTGCCTGCGGCTGGGTGCTCATGCTGTCACCCGCTCACGCGCGGATCGGGGGATCAGACCACGATCTCCAGGCCGTCGTAGGCGCCCGAGATGCGCAGCGTGTGATCCCCGCGCGTGATTTCCTCAAGGCGGAGGGTCTCCTGCAGCACCGAGGCGATCTGCGCGTCGCTGTAGACGGGCTCGTGGTGGTAGATGCAGAGGTGCTTCGCGCGCGCGAGCTGGCACAGTTCGACGCCCACGACGTTGCTCGAGTGTCCCCAGTCCTCCTTGACCGAGACGCTGTCCGCCAGCGAGTACATGGCGTCGAAGATCACGAGGTCCGCGTTGCCGAAGAACTTGACCACGTCCCGGGTGGACCCGGTGTCGTCGGTCTTGTGCTCGGAGTCGGTCGAGTAGACGACGACCTTGCCGCCGTGCTCGAAGCGGTAGCCGTACGAATCCCCGCTGTGGAGCTGGAGCCTGGGCGTGACGTCGAGACCGGCATGGCGCGAGCGCTTGCCGGGCTCGAGTTTCACGAATTCGATGTTCGCGGGAAGCCTCGAGAAGTCCACGGGGAAGCACGGCCCGGCATGCTGCTTGCGGAAAGCCTCCTCGATGCCGTCGTGACAGCCGTAGATCACGATGCGGTTGCCCGGAATGTAGGCGTGGGGAAAGAACGGGAATCCCATGATATGGTCCCAGTGCAAGTGGGACAGAAAGACATGGAAAGTGCACCGCGTTCGCGGACCCTTTTGCGCGAGCACGTGGAGGCCGAATGGACGCACGCCCGTGCCCAGGTCGCACAGCACATACTCCCCCGTGCCGGTATCGAGTTCGACGCAGGAGGAGTTGCCGCCGTAGGTATGCGAGATGGCGAAGGGCAGATCCCGCTCGACGAACGCCTCGACGTCGGCACGGGTCTTGAGATTCCGCCCCGCGGCCGCGAGCAGCGCTTCGACGATCTTGCTCTTGATGTCCTCAGCGGTGAGGGAGACCGGCAGCGAGCCGCGCGTGCCCCAGAAACGAACGCGCATCGCCGGCTATCCGGAGCGGGACGCGGGGGCCGCCGCCGGGGAGACCGCGCGCATGGCGTCCTGCACGGAGTCGAAGATTTCGAATACCAGCGTGAAACGGCTGATCTCGAAGATCTCGCGCACGACGGGTTGCAGCGCCACGGCGACGAGCGTGCCTTTCCGGATGCGGACATCCTTCGCCGCGATCATGAGCACGCGCAGCCCGGCGCTGCTGACGTATTCGAGCCGCGACAGGTCGAGCACCACCCGGTCGCCGCCCGCGGCGCAATTCGCGAGATGGGGCTGCAGGGCCGACTTGAAGTCCTCGGCGTTCATGTAGTCGATCCGTCCCGTGACGGAGACCACGAGGACGTCCGCATGGCGCACTGCGGTGACTTGCACTCCCTGTTCTCCTGGCTGGCGGCGCGAGAGGAGCCGGTATGGGGCCCGCGGGCGCACCCGATGGTTGGCGTGATTGTAGCCGATCAGCGGGTATTGGCAGCAGGATGGCGGTTCACGCGCCGGGCGGCAAGCGGGGATCGAGAGTCCCTAACACCATGAAACGCACGCGCGTTTCATGGTGTTAGGGACTCTTTTGGCGCTCGCGGTCGACGACTGTGTACTCGGTGGTCAGGTAGCGGGCCTCCTCCGCCTTCCTGATTCTTCTCTGCAGCCACCATAAGCGGGTCAATATGACCCCGGCGAGCACCGCGCCCGCAACGAGCGCCGCTGCCAGAAAGAAGAAACCCAGCACGACCAGGGCCAGCGCGGCGGCGGCGAGCACGATGCGCTCCGCGATCGCAGCCACCGTCGGCAGCGCGCGTTTCGGGCCGGAATCCGGATCATCTCGTGTCATCGGGAGGGCGCCTTTCGGGAGGGGGGACCATGGACTCGACAGCGTGCGCTTGAACAACTCCATGCCGAGGTGGAGCCGGCGCCTTTGCCACGATCTCGGCCGCGACGAACCCCGAGGCGCCGGGGCGGTTGTCGATCACCACCGGCTGTCCGATGAACTCCGTCAGTTTTGCTCCGAGGGCGCGATTCAATGTGTCGTTGGCGCCGCCCGGGGGCGAGGTGACGACGAAACGGACCGGCTTGGCGGGAAAGGAAACCTGCGCGCGGGCGAAGCCGTTCCAGCAGGCAAGGGAAACAAGCAGGCCTGGCCACCAGTCGCGCATCTCAACTGTCAGGATTGAGGCTCTTGATGATTACGCCGCCGGACTTGTCGTCGTGTTCGAGCGTCAGCAGCTTGCGGGCCTCCGCCTCGTCGAGCAGTTTGCCGAAGGAGCGGAAGCCGTAGTAGGACTCGTTGAACCCGGGCTGGCGGCGCTTCAGCGCCTGCTTCACCATCGAGCCCCAGATCTTTTCCTCCGCGCCGCGCTCGCTGACGAGCGCCTCGATGGTCCCCAGCACCAGGTCGAGGGCCTCCTGCTTCTTGTCGCCGCCCTCCGCCGCGGGGCCCTGCGTGGCGCCGGGTGCGGCGGCCGCAGGCTTCTTGCGGGGCTGCTTTTTCGGCTTCTCCCGCACTAGGTCGTCGTAGTAGATGAACTCGTCGCAGTTCGCGATGAGGAGGTCGGAGGAGGATTTCTTGACCCCGACGCCGATAACGGTCTTGTCGTTCTCGCGCAGCTTGGAGACCAGCGGCGAAAAGTCGGAGTCGCCGCTGATGATGACGAAGGTGTCCACGTGCGACTTGGTGTAACACAGGTCGAGCGCGTCCACCACCATGCGGATATCGGCCGAGTTCTTGCCCGACATGCGCACGTGGGGGATCTCGATCAGCTCGAACGCTGCCTCGTGCATCGCCTTCTTGAAATCCTTGTAGCGATCCCAGTCGCAGTAGGCTTTCTTCACCACGATGTTGCCCTTGAGCAGCAGCCGCTCGAGCACCTTCTTGACGTCGAACTCCGCGTAGCGGGCCTCGCGCACGCCGAGCGCGACGTTCTCGAAGTCGCAGAATAGCGCGAGGTTGTTGGTGTCGTTTTGTGCGGCCATGAGTGGTTCCCTAAGTGAGTGATTCGTGATTCGTGATTCGTGAATCGAGCGAACGAGCGTGAAACGTCATTTTACCTTTTTCCCTCATCCCTCATCCCTCATCCCTCGGAGGCTCGCCGCCGGAGGCGAGCCGGTGCGCCCAGCGCGTCGTTTCCGGGAGCCTGAATCGAGTCGTGCACGCCATGACGTAGCGCACCGCCAGCGGCAAGCTCAGGCGGTGGCCGATGGAGACGTAGATCGGGCGGGTGCCCGCCCTCGATCGCAGCACCGCGCCGATCGTTTCCCCTTTGTCCCGCAGCGGTACCCACGCGCCGCGCCGCTGCATGGGCTCGCCGTGTTCCCCGATCAGCCGCGATTTGGCGACACCGATCGTGGGGATGCCGCAAATCACCCCCAGGTGACATGCAATGCCGAAGCGGCGCGGGTGGGCGAGCCCCTGGCCGTCGCAGAGTATGAGGTCGGGCTTGACCCGCAGCCGGTCGAGCGCCGCCAGCAGCGCGGGCATTTCACGGAACGAGAGCAGGCCCGGCACATAGGGAAAGCGCGCCGGCCGCCGGGCCACCGCGTGGTCGACCAGATCGAGCTGAGGGAAGGATAGCACCGCCACCGCGGCGCGCGCACCCCCGCCGCCGCGTTCGAAACCGACGTCCACTCCCGCGACGGTGCGCACTTGCCGCGGGCGCCCCAGCCGGATGACTCTGGAGCGCAGCCGGTGCTGCAGCGCGATCGCTGCGCGCGGCGTCAGGTTCCAGGAATGCTGTATCTTTCTCATTCCGGTCATGAAATCCCGGCAGCGCGTCCTGTCCAATCACTCATCAGCGGCCTCAGATAGGCCGTCATCAAGAATCAGTCTCATCGTTTCGGCCGCTCCACGCGTCACCGGGGGTCACATCCCCGAACTGCTTCGGGGCCCCTGTTCCGCCCCTCGACGCGCCCCATCACTGTAGTACTATGCCTCAATGACTGAGGACCTGTTCGAGAAGCTGCGGCAGCAGATGATCGCGGAGATCGTGACCGAGGCGGCGCTCACCGTCGGCCACACCGGCCGCGCTGCGTTCAGCGATCGGGTGATGCGCGTCATCGGCAGCATGCCGCGCCACGAGTTCGTTCCGGTCGAGCTGCAGCCGTACGCTTATCTCAACCGCCCGCTGCCCATCGGCTACGAGAAGACCGTGTCGCAGCCGTTCATCGTGGCGCTCATGACCGACCTGCTGGCCCCGGAACCGGGCGACGTGGTGCTGGAAGTGGGCGCCGGGGCCGGTTATCAGGCGGCGATCCTGGCGCAGCTCGCGCGGCGGGTCTACACGGTGGACATCATCGAGGAGCTGGCGCAGGGCGCGGAGCGGCGGCTGAGACGCCTCGGCTACGAGAACGTCGAGGTCGGGGTCGTGAACGGCTACTACGGCTGGCCGGAGCACGCGCCATACGACAGGATCATGGTGACCGCCGCCTCCGATCTGATTCCGCCGCCGCTGCTGGCGCAGCTCAAGCCGGGAGGCCGCATGGTGATCCCCACCGGCATCCCCGACAAGCAAACCCTGACGCTGGTGGAGAAATCTGCCACGGGCAGCCTCTCCGCCCGTGAAATTTTGCCGGTCCGGTTTTCGGAGATGGAGGAACCCGGGGAGACGGCAGGCGTTGCCTGATCGAAACGTCATGATTCGTGAGTTGTGCGCCGTGATTTGCAGAAACGCGTGCCGGACTGCCAGTACGGGCGACGATTCACGGGGCTTATAATCGCATTGCATGACCAGACAGACGCGGACCCTGGCGGTGATGTTCGCTGACATCAGCGACAGCACCAGCCTCTACCAGAAGCTCGGCGATTCCGCAGCCCGCAATATCGTCAATGCCTGCCTCCAGGTGATCAATGGCGTGCTCGCACGCTACGAGGGGCGGCTGGTGAAAACCATCGGCGACGAGGTGATGTGCGTCTTCCCCGATGCCGACCTCGCGGTGCTCGCCGCGAGCGACATGCAGGCGCAGGTAAGCGCGACCAAGCCCGGCAACTACCCGGTCGCGATCCACGTCGGGCTCCACTACGGCCCGGTGCTGGTCGAGGAGAACGATGTGTTCGGCGACACGGTGAACGTCGCCGCCTACCTGCGGGCTGCGGCTACCGCCGAGCAGATCCTCACCACCGATGCCATCGAGCGCTGCCTGACGGCGGCGCTGAAAACCTGCGTGCGGCCGATCTTCAACGCGGTGCTGAAGGGCAGCGAGCAGGAGTCGACCGTCTACCAGGTGCTGTGGCGCACGGACCGGACGGACCTGACCGACGTCAACCTGCAGCCCAACAAGATGATTCCCGGCGATACCGGCGCCCTGCTGGTCACGCTCGACGAGGAGCGCGTGCGCGTGGACCAGTGGCGCACCGGCATCGTCATCGGGCGTTCGAAGGACTGCGACCTGGTGGTGACCGATAACTTTGCCTCGCGGCGGCACCTCTCGATCAAGCTGGTGCGCACGCATTTCTACCTGTTCGACCACAGCATCAACGGCACCTTCGTCACGCTCGGGAGCGGGGAGGAGGTGCACGTGCTGCGGCGGGAGCTGCTGCTCGACGGTTCGGGCGAGATCTACGTCGGGCGCAGCCGCGTGGAGCGGCCGGCCGGAGTCATCACGTTTCAGCCCGACCGGCGGTCGATGTATCGTGTCTGATGTAGCGTGACATGGTGCGGCGTGACTTGGAGAGGCGCGACATGACAAAGCGTGACCAAGAACCCCAAGTCACTACTCGCGCCTGATCACGTCACGCATCATCAAATCCTACTTGTTTTCTGCCAGCTCCCGCGTGACGTCGAGGCCGCTGCGCCCCTTCTTGCGCGCCTGTTCCGGGCTTTCCTTTCCCAGTGGCGTCGCGGCGACGAGGGCGTAGATATCGGTTGCGCCCTCGAAGATGCGCCGCGTCAGCCCGAGCTCGCCGAAGGTCTTGGCGATCTCCTGCATCTCTGGCACCCAGCGGTAGGCCTTGGGTGGCATCACGGCGATGTTCTTCATCTGCCATTCAAAGACGTCGTTGCGGCTCTCGCGCAGTTCCTTCTCGAGCGCCTGCTCGACGCCAAGCTTGCGCGCCGCCACCAGCAGCTCCACCGCCAGCGCGGTCGTGCCCTTGGTCATCGCGGCGTAGCACATCTTGACCCCGGAGGCGTCGCCGACGCGCTCGGACAGTACGCGCATCAGGAGATTCGGGTGGCTGATGCTCTCGAAGAGGTAGGCATCCGGGCCCGAGACATAGATGCGGGGCTTGTCCTTCTCGCCGCGCGGCGGCGGTCCGATGATGCCGCCGTCGATGAACATTCCGCCCGCTTCGCGGATCATGCGGTCCGCCTCGCGCGCTGTCTGCGGCGAAACCGCGTTGAGGTCCGCGAACGCGATCTTGCGGCCGGTCTTTCTCATGGCGGCGGCCACCTGGCGGGCGACATTGAGCGCCTCTCCGGGGTTGATCACGGACAGCACGAGCTCGCAGGTCGCAACCAGCTTCTCGATCGAGCCGCAATCGGTCAGTCCGGCCGCGCGCGCGAGGGTCTTCGTGCGCTCGCTGCGGCCATCCAGCGCCGCGTAAACGTTCAGGCCGCTTTCCTTGAGCCGTCCGGCGATCGCCTGGCCCATGTCGCCCGGACTGATGACGCCGACGTTTGTGATCTGCATGCGTGCTCCTTTTTCTTGCGATGGACGTGTCGGGCGCGGGGAGGGCGACGACGCCTGCGCTAAAATAGCGCGCTCTGACCTGCCGCCCCCGGCATTTCTCACCGCCGATTCGAGTGTGATCTATCTTATCCTATTTCTCGGCTTGCTCAATTGGATGAGCTTCATGAGCAGCCGCGTGCTGATGTCGCTTTATGCAATCGAGATCGGCGCCTCCGCCGCGGCGATCGGCCTGCTCATCGAACTCTACGGACTCGGACCGCTCCTGCTTTCAGTGCACGCCGGCAAGGTTTCCGACCGCTACGGGAGTTACTGGCCCATCGTGCTGGGCTCTGCCGGAATCGCCCTGGGACTGGTCATTCCCTACCTTGTCCAGGGGATCGAGGTGCTGTACCTGTCGGCGTTGGTGATGGGCATTGCGCTGGTATTCCTAAACATCGCCCTTCAGCACCTCATCGCTACTTTCGGCGGAGCCGAGGACCGCACGCGCAACGTGAGCCTGCAGAGCCTGGCGATAGCGCTCGGCGCGCTTATCGGACCGTTGCTGGTGGGTGTTTCGATCGATTACCGGGGCCATGTGCCGACGTTTCTGTACCTGGCGTTGATCGTCGCCGTCTCCTGCGCGGCATGGGTCGTCTGCCGCCGCGTGATTCCGCACTCGCAGCGGGCGGCCCGGCCCAAGGAGGCCGGCGGCGTGCGCGAATTGCTGGCTCAGCCGGACCTGCGCCGCGTCATAGTGGTGAGCTCGCTGGTGGTGGCGGGCATCGACCTCTACACCTTCTATATGCCGATTTACGGGCACTCCATCGGCCTTTCCGCAACCATGATCGGGGTGGTGCTTGGCGCCCTTGCTGCCGCGACCTTCGTGGTCCGCACCCTGTTGCCGCTGCTGGTGCGCCGCTGGGGCGAGGATCCGGTAATGACGGTTTCCATGCTCCTTGCGGGCATGACGTTCCTGCTATTTCCGTTCGTCCAGCACATCGGGGGCCTGCTGCTGCTGTCGTTCGCGCTCGGGCTCGGACTCGGCATCGGGCAGCCGCTCTCGGTCATCATGACTTACAACCGCTCGCCGCAGGGGCGCGCGGGGGAGGCGCTCGGGCTGCGCTTCTCGTTCGTGAATCTCACCCACATGGTCATTCCGCTCGCGTTTGGCTCGGTCGGCTCAGCGTTCGGGGCGGCCAGCGTATTTCTCGCTAACTCCGTACTCATGCTGATCGGCGGCTACGCCCATCATCGCAGCGTCTCCAGACAAACTAGAGGGTGACGAATAAGGGTGACAAGGTGGCGGCGACGGAAAAGCCTTACCGCCAAGGACGCCAATCCGCGAAGGAAGAAAAAAGCCTCACCGCCAAGGCCGCCCATGACGCGAAGGAACGGAACAGTTTCACCGCTAAGGACGCAAAGGGAACAATAATTGGAAACAAACCCTGAGCCCGCGAAGACAACGCCAAGTGAGGTAACGGGAGACGCCGTCAGTCTTCGAAGGGCAGGCCGACGTAGTTCTCGGCAAGCGCGGTGGACGCCGCCTTCGAGCGGGTGAGGTAGTCGAGCTCGGCCAGCTGCAGGCGGCTGCGGAGCGGCCCTTCGTCGTGAAACCGGTGGAGCATGGAAGTCATCCACCAGGAGAATCGCTGCACCTTCCAGACCCGGCGCAGGCAAATCTCGGAATAGCGGTCGAGCAGGTCTGTGCTGCCGTTGCGGTAGTGCTCGGCCAGCGCCCGCGACAGGCTGCGCACGTCGGCTACGGCCAGGTTGAGTCCCTTCGCCCCTGTGGGCGGCACGATGTGTGCGGCGTCCCCCGCGAGGTACAGCCGGCCGTACTGCATCGGCTCGACGACGAAGCCGCGCATCGCCGTGATTCCCTTCTGCAGCATGGGCCCGTCCTGCAGCTTCAGCCCGCCGTGGTTGCCCAGGCGCGTGCGCAGCTCCTGCCAGATCCGGTCATCGGCCCAGTTGGCAACGTCCTCGTCCGGCGCGCACTGGAGATACAGGCGCGATACCCGGGTGGTGCGCATGGTAAAGAGCGCGAAGCCTCTGTCGTGATGCGTGTAGATGAGCTCGGGTGATACCGGCGGCGCCTCGGCCAGCACCCCGAGCCAGGCGAAGGGGTAGTGCTGATCGTGCACGGTGAGCACGCCCGCGGGGATGGAATCCCGGCATATGCCGTGGAAGCCGTCGCAGCCGGCGATGAAATCGCATTTCAGCTCCTGCGCGACGCCGTTCCGGCGGAAGCGGACCCGGGGCTTTGCTCCGGTGAAATCGTGCACGCTGACGTCGCTCACCTCGAACAGGATTTGCCCGCCGGCGTCCAGTCGCGCCTTGACGAGGTCCTTGATAACTTCGTGCTGCGCGTAGATCGTGACGGCGCGACCGCCGGTGAGCCCGCTCAGGTCGATGCGGTGGCCGCGACCGCCGAAGCGCAGCTCGATGCCATGATGGACGAGGCTTTCGCGCTTGAGGCGCTCGCCGACGCCCGATTCGGCCAGGAGGTCTACCGTTCCCTGCTCGAGGAGGCCCGCGCGGATCCGCTCCTCGATGTACCGACGGCTGCGGTTTTCGAGCACGACCGAGCCGATGCCCTGCAGGTGCAGCAGGTGCGCGAGCAGCAGCCCCGCCGGTCCGGCCCCGATGATCGCAACCTGGATTCGTGCTGTAGGCTGCATCGCTTTCATCCGCCGTTGTTACCGGGCATTTTGACATAGATCAAAGAGGGTAAAATACGCGCCCAGGCATGAAGGAAGGGAAGCTGGTGCCGCTTTGCGGCGTGTCGGATGTTGCTCCGGGCTGCGCATTGCGCGCGGAAAGCGGCGGTTGCGTCTACGCCGTATTCAATGTCGAGGGCACCATCCATGTCACCCAGGACGAGTGCACCCACGGCCCGGGATCGCTATCGGAGGGCTACTTGCTGGACGACGAGGTCGAGTGCCCGTTCCACCAGGGCCGGTTCCACATCGGGAGCGGTCGTGCGACCTGCGCTCCGGCGACGGACCCGCTCAAGGTGTGGACGGTACAGCTCGTCGATGGAAAGGTGTGCATCGATCCGGCAGAGCACAAGTGACGAGATAGCGCGTCGAGGGGCGGAACAGGGGCCCCGAGGTAGTTCTCGGGGATGTGACCCCCGGTGGCGCGCAGAGCGGCCGACGCGATACCGCCGAATCTGGCGCTGGCAACTCGGAGGCCGCGGGCGACGAGACGGGGAATGAGGCGAAGGAGCGAGATATGGCATTGACCCGCGAACAGAACGAGCAATTGACCCGCACCGGCCCCGGCACGCTGCTCGGGGACTTGTTCCGGCGCTACTGGATTCCCGCGATCCTGGCCGAGGAAGTCGCCGAGAAGGACGGCGCGCCGGTCCGCGTGCAGCTGCTCGGCGAGAAACTGCTGGCATTCCGGGATACGGACGGCCGCCTCGGGGTGATCGACGAGTTCTGCGCGCACCGCGGCGTATCGCTGTGGTTCGGTCGCAACGAGGAATGCGGGCTGCGGTGCCCGTACCACGGCTGGAAATACGACGTGAACGGGCAGTGTATCGATCTTCCCTCCGAAACGGAGGAGTCCGGCATGCGCACCCGCATCAAGCTCAAGTCCTATCCCTCCATCGAGCAGGGCGGCGTCATCTGGATCTACATGGGGCCGCCCGAGCTGAAGCCGGAACCGCCCGCGCTGGAGTGGACGCTGGTGCCGGCGGAGAACCGCTTCGTCTCCAAGCGGCTGCAGGAATGCAACTACCTGCAGGCGATCGAGGGCGGCATCGACTCGAGCCACGTCTCGTTCCTGCACAGCGGAGCGCTCAACCGCGATCCCCTGTTCAAGGGGGGGCAGGAGCGGGCCAACCGCTATAACCTGACCGACCGCATGCCGCACTTCGACGTGGTGGAGTATGAAGGGGGGCTGCTGATCGGCGCGCGCCGCCAGGCGGACAACGACCGCTGGTACTGGCGCATCACGCCTTTCATCATGCCGTGGCATACGCTGATCCCGCCGCGCGCGGGACACCCGATCGGCGGCCATGCCTGGGTGCCGATCGACGACGAGAACTGCTGGGCGTGGTCGATCAACTACCATCCCAAGCGCGCGCTGTCGGCGTCCGAGGTGAAGGCGATGGCGGACGGCAAGGGCATCCACGTGAAATACGTGCCGGGCACCTTCATGCCGCTCGCCAACAAGAACAACAACTACCTGATGGACCGTGCCACGCAGAAGATCGGCACCAACTACAGCGGCATCGAGGGCATCGCCATGCAGGACGCGTCGCTGCAGGAGAGCATGGGGCCGATTCAGGACCGCACCAGGGAGAATCTCTGCACGACCGACAACGGCATTATCATGACGCGGCGCATGCTGCTCAAGGCCGGGAAGGACAACCGCGAAGGCAAGCCGCCGCCGGGGCTCAAGCCCGATTCCCAGCGCGTGCGCTCCTGTGCGATCGAGCTGCCGAAGAGCGTCAAGTTCAAGGACGGCGCCCGGGAAGGCCTGTTCCGGCCGCTCAATACCGATCCCGTCACGGTTTAAGACCAAGAAACATGAGCCACAGAGAGCACAGAGAACACAGAGAGTAGAATTACAGCAAGTCAAGGTTGTCCAAATACGAAAGCGCTTCCGTTGTGAATGCCGTGTCCTCGATAGTTGACGGTTAAGGGTGAGTCGTGGCGAAGCTGCGACTCACCCTTTCCATCTGGGACTACGACCGCACGCGAGCGCTCGCCGACGGCTCGGTGCGGCCCGAAGGCATCGAGCTGAACGTGCTCGAGCTGCCGGTCGAGGAGACGTTCTTCCGGATGGCGCGCTACCGCGAGTTCGACGTCGCGGAGATGTCGATGTCGTCGTACACGGTGTCGCTCCACCGCGACCCGCAACCCTTCATCGCGATCCCGGTGTTTCCCTCGCGGTTCTTTCGCCATTCGTGCATCTACATCTCGGCGCAGAGCGGCATCCGCGAGCCGAAGGACTTGATCGGCCGGAAGATCGGCACGCCAGAATACCAGATGACGGCGCCGGTCTGGATCCGCGGCATCCTGTCCGACGACTACGGTGTCAAGCCCGACAGCGTCGAGTACTGGACGGGAGGCGAGGAGGAGACCCGGCGCGACGAGAAGATCAAGCTCGACCTTCCTCCCAATTTCAAGGTGCGCGCGATCGGGCCGGACCAGACGCTCTCGGCGATGATTGCGGCGGGAGAGATCGACGCGCTGCACACGGCGCGCGCCCCGTCGACGTTCCGTTCCATGCCCGGCGCGGTCAAGCGCCTGTTCCCTGATTTCGTCGCGGTCGAGCGCGAATACTACCGGCGCACGAAGATCTTTCCGATCATGCACGTGGTGGCGATCCGGCGCGATGTGTACGAGAAGAACCGCTGGATCGCGATGTCGCTCTACAAGGCCTTCGTCGAAGCGCAACGCCGCGTCTACGAGGGCTTTGCCCAGACCGCGGCGCACAAGGTCATGCTGCCGTGGCAGAACGCGCACGTCGAGGATGCGGTGCGCGAGTTCGGCGACGATTGGTGGCCGTACGGCTTCCACGGCAACCGCCATGTGCTCGAAACATTCCTGCGCTACCACCACGAGCAGGGGCTGTCGAAGCGGCGCCTGAAGCCCGAGGACATGTTCGCCCCGGAGACGATGGAAGCCTTCAAGATCTAGCTCAAACCTTGACGCAAAGGCGCAAAGCCGCAAAGGAAACCAGAACAATTCAATATCTAAGCGGGGGGCATCCCGGGAATAGTCTCGCGTTTCGCGGCAACGGGTATGGGTTTTTGAGGTAACTTCCGGTATGTTTTCATATTCTCGATCTTTCTTTGCGCCTTTGCGGCTTTGCGTCGAGGGGTTACTGGAAATGGGCGTCCCATGATCATAGACATCCACGGTCATTACACTACCGAGCCGCAGGCGCTCCATACCTTCCGCGACAAGCAGCTCGCGGGGCTCGCCGATTCCGCGCGCAAGCCGGCTACGACCGACCTCGGCATCAGCGATGAGGTGCTGGTGAAGAGCGTCGCGCCGCAGCTCAAGTTCCAGGAGGACCGCGGCGGCGATCTCACCATCTTCTCGCCGCGCGCGGGCGGCATGGCCCATCACGTCGGCACCGAGGCGGTCAGCATTGAATGGACGACCCTTTGCAACGATCTCATTCACCGCATCTGCACGCTTTTGCCGGACAGTTTCGTCGGCGTCGGTCAGCTGCCGCAGTTTCCCGGCGTATCGCCGAAGAACTGCATACCCGAGCTGGAGCGCATCGTGACGAAGCTCGGATTCGTCGGCGTCAACCTGAATCCGGATCCCTCGGGCGGCTACTGGACCGATCCGCCGCTGATCGACAAGTACTGGTACCCGCTCTACGAGAAGCTGTGCGAGCTCGACGTGCCCGCGATGATCCACGTGTCCTCGTCGTGCAATCCGAACTTCCACCACACCGGCGCGCATTACATCAACGGCGACACCACCGCCTTCATGCAGCTGATCCAGGGGAATCTCTTCAAGGATTTTCCGGCGTTGAGATTCGTGATCCCGCACGGCGGCGGGGCCGTGCCGTACCACTGGGGGCGCTACCGCGGGCTCGCCCAGGACATGAAGCGGCCGCCGCTCGCCGAGCACCTGCTGAAGAACGTCTTTTTCGATACCTGCGTCTACCACCTGCCGGGCATCGAGCTGCTCGCCAAGGTCATCCCGGTGGACAACATCCTGTTCGCCTCGGAGATGGTCGGCGCGGTGAAGGGCATCGACCCCGAAACCGGCCACCACTATGACGACACCAAGCGCTACATCGACCAGTTGCAGGGATTGAGCGAGAAGGACCTCTACAAGATCTTCGAAGGCAATGCCCGCCGCGTCTACCCCCGGCTTGATGCGCTGCTCAAGAAGCGCGGCAAGCCAGCGCGGTGACCCGTCACCGCTAAGGATGAAGGCGGAAGGATGAAGGATGACCTGGTCTTTTGCGTCCGCACTGCGGGGGTGGTTAGTGACCCCGGCCGGTCGCGCTGCATGGCGTCGGGCGTTCGCCGGCTCGAACGTGCGCAGGCACGTTCGTCCCCGGCCCGAATCCCTGCATGGCTTCGGGCGTTCGCGGGCTCGGACGCACGCAGGTGCTTCCTTCCCCGTCCCGCCGCGCTGCATCGCGCCGGGCGTACGCGGGCTCAAACGTGCGCAGGCACGTTTTTCGAATTCCCCGCTCACCCCGGCTCACCCCTCATCCTTGGGATAGCTACTACCACCCATTTGTAACCACTGGTAAGAGGAACTTCATGCCATTGCCCCGTCTGAACGGCATCATCCGCGCGCTTGAATCCGGCCAGCATGCCTTCACCACGTTCATGCCGCCGGACGTCGAGGCCGCGATTGCGCTGCAACCCTCGAAATACGACGGCGTCGTGTTCGAGGGCGAGCACAATGCCTGGGATATCCGCACCCTCAGGGACTGCCTGCAATACCTGCTGAATCGCGGGCAGATCGCCAAGTCAGCCTCCGTGGCGCCCGCGGTGACGCCGACGGTGCGCATCCCGCCCAACGGCAACGAGAAGAACCAGTTTTTCGCCAAGCAGGCGCTTGACCTCGGCTACTACGGCATCATCTGGCCGCACGTCAGCACGGTGGAGGAGGCCTACAACGCGGTCGCCGCCTGCCGCTATCCGCGCTTGAAGGGCAAGCCTCTCTACGAACCGGCGGGCATCCGTGGCGACGGGCCGACCCAGGCGGTGCGCTACTGGGGCATCACGCTGCAGGAATACTACGAGCGCGCCGACGTGTGGCCGCTCAATCCGCTAGGAGAGATCTTCGTCGTCCTCATGATCGAGGACACCACCGGCATCGCCAACCTGCCCGACATGCTGAAGAACGTACCGGGCATCGGCGCCATCCTGATCGGCGAGGGCGATTTGAGCCAGGAGCTCGGCTATCCGCGCCAGTACGAGCACAAGGCGGTGTTCGACGCGATGGCGCAGGTCGTCGCCACGTGCAAGAAGCACAACGTCGTCGTTGGCCACCCGCACGTCGAGGCCGCGAACGCCGAGCGCATCATCAAGGAAGGCTACCGCTACCTGATGTGCGCCGCGCCGCGCAGCTTCGCCACTCTCGAAAAAGCGCGCTCGCTCGCCGGGCGTTCCTGACCATGGAGCGGGTGACCGTCGCGGCGCTTCAGCAGATGAAGCGCGAGGGGCGGAAGATCGTCGGTGTGGTCGCCTATGATTACCCCACCGCGCAAATCGCCGACCGCGCCGGCGTGGATCTCATCTCCGTGGGCGACTCCGTCGGCGCCAATCTGTGGGGCCAGCCCACGGAGACGGAAGTCACGGTGGAAGAAATCCTGGTGGCTTGCAAGGCGGTGAGCCGCGGCGCGAAGCGCGCGCTGGTGAGCTGCGACATCCCTTACGGCCCGGTACAGGCGGGGACCCAGGCGGCGGTGAGCGCCGCCGTTCGCCTCGCGCAAGAGGGCGGCGCCGGAATGGTGAAGATCCTGGGCAGTCCCGAGACCGTCGGTGCGATCGTCCGAGCCGGGGTTCCCGTCTTCGCCGAATTTCATGGAGGAAAGGGCGTCCCCGTCGGCAGGCTGGTGGAGGAGGCGAAGCGGCTGGAAGCAGCCGGTGCCGCGCTGCTCGATTTCCGGCACTCCGGGCCGGAGGCGGGCGCGGCGGTGGTGAAATCGGTCTCCATCCCGGTGATCGGCGGGCTTGGCGGCGGGCCGTGGCTCGACGGCCGCGTGCGCCTGGCGCATACGGCCATCGGGTACGGCGCGAAATGGCTCGATTCCAAGGCCGAAACCTACGCGAACACCGCGAAGCTCAGCCTCGAGGCGTTCACGGCGCTGGCCGCCGACGTGCGCGCCGGCCGGCAGATCAAGGGCTAGCCAGCTTCAAACGATGAATGATGAATGATGAATGATGAATTAAAGCCTCGCTCCACGTTGCCGTCTGATTGCTGCCAACTGCCAACTGCCAACTGCCAACTGCCAACTGCCAACTGC
>Ga0184615_10000220_pt1 | contig 36132 bp, 39 predicted proteins | sample PLM4_65_coex_FD_133134 | JGI IMG/M metagenome (GOLD analysis project Ga0184615, IMG submission 133134) | Groundwater sediment microbial communities from an aquifer in East River, Colorado, USA - PLM4_65_coex | ecosystem: Environmental > Terrestrial > Soil > Riparian zone | place: USA: East...
GAGTTGCCGACGGCCATTGAGCAGGTCAACAATGCGGTTGCCCCGCTGCTGCGCGGCGCGAACGCGCGCGGCTTTCTGAGCCTCGAGCTCCGCATCGGCAAGTCAAAGCGGCCGTTCTTGTTGGATCCTTGCCTGCGCTGCGGTTCGCCACCGAGCGAAGCATACGCCGAGCTTTTTACGAACTGGGCAGACGTCATTTGGGCTGGCGCGGCTGGGAACATGGTTGACCTCAAACCGGCGGCGAAGTACGCTGCACAGCTCATCCTCAAGAGTGACTGGGCCAAAGACAACTGGTTGGCGATTGACGTGCCGAAAGGCGTGCGCCGGTTTGTCAAACTTCACAACCATTGCCGACTCGAGGACATTGACTATGTGGTGCCGACTGGCATTGCGCAGATCGGCGGCGTTATTGGCCTCGGAGACACGCTTGAAGAAGCGATCCGAGAGTGCCACGAAAACGCCGAAGCTGTCAAAGCCTATGAGCTCGACTACGCGGAAGATGCGTTCCAAGACTGCATGGAAGCGATCGAAGAAGGTACAAAGTACGGAATAGATTGGTAGGAGGAACCAAGTTATGGTAACAAAAGACCCACTTCCACTTCCAGGTTTCGCAGCGTTGAATGCGGAAGAGAACGCCTTTTTCGCTTCGCGTGGTGAGGTAGGCGGCGAGCCCGCCACGTCGCCAGAACCAGAGCCGGATCTCACACCCGCGGAACCTGCCGAGCCGGTCGAAACAGGAGATGCCGTCGAGGCGCTTCCTGACGAAGCTGCGGGGATCGAAGGTGAGCAGCCGCCGCTGGCGGCAGAAGAGCTTGAACCTGCCCGGCGGCAACCGCCGCGCAGTGCGCCGATTCCTGCGTTGCAAGCTGAGCGTGAGCGGCGTCAGCAAGCTGAGCAACGCGCGCAGCAGCAAGAGGACGAGCTTCGCCAGCATCGTGAGTGGCGTGCGCGGATTGACGAACGCCTGCGGATGGTGAACGAGCAGCGCCAAGCAGCGATGCAGCAGGTGCCGCCGGACCCGAACGAAGACCCCGAAGGTTACCGCAACTACATCGATCAGCAACGCGAGACGAGGATTCAGCAGCTCGAGGCGCGGCTGGCGCAAACGGAGCAAGGTAGTCAGCAGAACGCGGTGCTGTCGAACGTCGCGTCGATGACGCAAAGCTTTGCAGCACGGACACCGGACTACTTCGAAGCCGCAGCCCAGCTCCGCGAGCGGCTTGATCAGGACTTGCAGCTTGGTGGCTACGATGACCCCAACGAGCGGCAGTTCATGATCAACCAGTGGAGCGAGCCGATCATTCGGAAAGCGCTTTCGCGCGGCATGAATCCGGCAGAAGCGATTTACAGGATTGCGAAGTACCGCGTGGGCGGTGCGCCGCTTCCGACGCCGGCCACGCGCGCCGTCGCGCCGCCAGGAAACGTGAGCAAGGTTGCCGCGATTCGGCGGGGCCAGACGGCAACGCGGTCGCTGGGCCGCACGCCTGGCAAGGACATGAGCGAAGGTCTGACGCTCGACAGGCTGCTCAACGCTTCTGCCAACGAGTTTGCGCGACTGATGGCGGAGCAGCCAGACGCGGTCGCGGCGCTGATGGGGAAGTAGTGCAAGAACTTCAAAAAAACTTCAATGGAGTCGCCGTCCAGAAACGGGCGGGGCGCACATGCGCTCGACGGGGTCGCCTACCGCAAAGGGCGAGCTGTCGCGGGTCAACCCGGCGAACTGGGTTGCGAAGGGCCAGCCTTCGACAAAAGCTCTGGCCGTTGACCACGGACGTTGCCGTGGGTTTCGCCTTTGTCCTCGGCGTTAAGAGGGCCTTTTCCTTCGTTGACGGAGGCATAGGCCAAAATGGCAGATACAAGTTACGGAGTGAATCACGCACTTGCCGTGAAGCTCTGGTCAAAGAAGCTCTTCGTGGAGGTGCTCCAAGAGTGCATCGCCGCGAAGTTCATCGGTGAGACGCCGGGATCGCTGTTTCAGATCAAAGACGAGATGTCGAAGACGGCAGGTGACAAGGTCACCTTCGGTCTTCGCATGCAGCTGTCCGGGCGTGGCACTACCGGCGACAACACTCAGCAGGATCAAGAGGAGCAGCTGGTCACTTACAGCGACTCGCTGATCATCGACCAGCAACGGAACGCGGTACGTTCGGGCGGCAAGATGTCCGAACAGCGCGTGACGTTCGACGTTCGCGAGGAAGCCAAGAGCGGCCTCGTGGACTGGTGGGCAGACCGCATCGACACCGCGCTGTTCAATCAGATCGGTGGCAACACCGCACAGAGCGACACTGCATACACCGGCATGCAGGCTACCCTCGGGCCGGACAGCGATCACCACCTCATCGCTGGCGCGCAAGCGAACGAGCAGTCCCTCAACTCCGGCCACACATTCGACCTCGCGCTCATCGACACCGCTGTCGAGCGTGCACGGACCATCTCGCCTGGACTCAGACCGGTCAAAGCGGCTGGCGACGAGTACTGGGTGATGTTCATCCACCCCTACGTCGTCACCGACATGCGGAAGAACACCAACACCGCACAGTGGTACGACATCCAGAAGGCCGCGCTGACTGGCGGGAACGGGAACAAGAACCCGATCTTCACCGGTGCGCTCGGCATGTACAACAACACGATCCTTCACATGGACAAGCGCGTGCCGCTCGGCATCAACGCCTCGACCGGCCTCGCCATCGCGACCGTTCGCCGTGGGATCTTCTGCGGCGCGCAGTCTGGCGTCGTGGGCTTCGGCCGCGACTACAACAACGTCACCCAGTTCAAGTGGGTCGAGGAGCTCTTCGACTACGAGAACAAGCTCGGTGTCTGCGCTGGCCTCGTGTGGGGAGCGAAGAAGACGCAGTTCAACTCCACAGACTTCGGCGCGATCACCGTCGCGACCTACGCCGCCGCGCACTAAGCGGGCAGAAAGGAGAGAGACGTAAATGGCAACAGCACTCAAAGGAACTGCGGCTGCCGCTGGAATCCCGGCGATGCAGTCGATTCGAGAGAACACCATCGCTGGCAAGTACGTGCTTGCGGCAGCACTGATCATCAACGACACGATCGATCTGTGTCAGCTGCCTGCAAACTCGTTCCTCACGAGCGTGTACATCTCCGTGCCGGATCTCGACTCGAGCACAGGCGTGCTTCTCGACCTACAGCTCAAGACCGCCACGACGAAGATCATCACGCAGGCGACCATCGGACAGGCTGCCGGCGTCATCACGTGGCCGGCTGTCGTCGTCGCGGCGACCAACGGCACGATCGCAGGTCTGGGCCTCATCACCGCGGCGGACACGCTCCAGCTTCTCGTCCAGGCCGCGCCAAGCGGAACACCAGCGACGACAGGAACGTTCGTGTACGTCGTCAAGTTCTGCACCGATGTGCAATATCTCTAAGAAAGGAGGAGTCAAATGGCGAGCAAAGAGACAGACAGCTTCGATGGAGCTATCAGCAAGACTGGCAACCAAACCGGCAAGATGGGCGCTGGCGAGGTGAAGGGTGGTGGCCGCGGCTTCGACAAGGGCAACAAGCCCAATCCTTACGGGCCGAACCCGCGTCAGGGAGACAGCTCTCACGGTGGCAAGCCGGCATCGAGCGAGGAGAACTACTAACATGGCCGCGCGGAAACGGAGCTACATGGGACAAGGTCTCGTCTACGGCAAGCTGACATCACCCGATCAAGGTGACACGCGCGAAGCAGACAGAGGCGAGTTCCCAACAAGGTCAATCAATTCACACCGTAGCTCAACCGCGCGGTTCGAACGCGGACCGGAAGGGAACGAAGGTTGCACAGTGCCTGCGAACCCTTACGGTCCGCCAGGAGCCCACGGGCGGAAAGGAAGGTATTAGTTGGCAGCAAAGAAGAAAGCGAAGAAGGTCAAGAAGAAGGGCAGCAAGAAGATGCCGATGATGGGCGGCACGTACTCTTAGGCCGCGGGCGCAGGGGAGCAGGCGAGATTGGCTCTAGGGGAGCCTGCTCCCTTGATCCTTTTTGCAAAGTGCAAAAAGCTGGAGGGCAACTAGCGAGTGTCAGGTTTTAACCAACAAGCCTTAACGCCAGAGCAGCAGCGGCAGTTGGCGCTTCTTCAGGGCAGGCTTGGATCTACGGTGGGCTTGGCAGGAAGCGGGTATGGTTTGCTCGCACCTGGTCAATCGCCGGTCGGCCGAGGAATCGCTGGAGTGAACACGTTGAGTTCTGCGTCCAATCTCTCAGGATATCTCGGCGGACCGACGTTGCCATCGGCACTTGGAAACTTGGGGAAGTTAGGTGGCTACGCAGGCGCAGGTTATGGGATTTACAAAATCGCAACGGATCCGAACCTGTCAACAAAGGAGAAGGTGGGTCAGTCAGCTCGTGCAGCGACTGACGTTGTACTATCGTCTTTGCCTGTGGTTGGACAGTTCTATGGCGCGGCCAGGGCGCTTGGATTAGTTGGACAGCATCTTGAGGGCTCGGGCTCGCCTCAAGTACGCGGCCTTGGACGCACGCTTGACTATGCAGCTGAGCCAGCTGGCGCTAAAGGCTTTTGGGACGTCGTAACAGGAAGTAGATCGCCCAAAGCGGCATTCAAAGCCCAGGGTGGCGCGGAAGGCTTGATGCTAGACACCATGGGTCCGGTTGGACTCATCATGCGCGGACTTGGTGTGCACCTGCCTGGACTCTACCACGAGCCCACGAAAGGCACGCAGTTTCGCTCAGGCCTCCAACAGGCGTTCAAGCAGCTCAAGTTGCCGGACTTCAATCGCGCGGATAAGAACGTTTACAACATCTCAGAGGAGAAGATGAACAGTTTCTCCGCGGTTGACCGCTCGGCGGCGATGAGGATGGCAGAAATGCTGGCGCCGCAGATGCCGGGTTACAGTTCGAACCCAGAAGCGTATAAGGTGCAAGCCTTCGCCATCTTGCTCAACACTTTAGGTTCAGGTGTGGATGACAGCTTGAATCAACTCCTTCCACAGCTTCAGGGAGACGCGCAAGCTGCGCCAGCGCCAGCGCAGCCAATGGAAGCAGCTGCTGCAGCTCCACGCAGTGGAGATCTAGCGACGGTGATGAGAGCAGGTCTGGCGCAGGCCGGCAACTTCACTTTGTAGCAAAACTGGACGAAACATGCCTGACACGCGAACACTTCAAGACATGCTTGACCGCATCGCGGACGAGATCAAGACGGATGACTTGCAAGGTGTTGCGCCTGGACAGGCGAACATTTACAACGCGATCTTAGGCGCGGTGATTCATTACCAGCGTGAGCATCTCTTTGCGAATGATGCTTTTGACAGAAGCATTGTGACGTCACAGGGTGTGGACACGTACGCGGTGCCAGACACGCTAATTGCGATTACTGAGCTTAACCTGATTGTGCGTGGTCAACGCTATCCGTTGCGTGACGAGTCGATTCAGACGATTCTGGACTACAAGACGCAGTACACTGTGCCAGAGCAAGGCCAGCCGTTCAAGTACGCTTTCTACAATACCGACACAGGCAATGGCGAAATCATGACGTGGCCGGCGCCTGACGCGGATGGGTACGTTTTTGAGTTCGTCATGCAAGCACGGATTCCATTTCCGCCGACGCTCTTAACATCAAACTTCTGGACTACCGTTGCCGAGTCGATGGTGCGCAACAGGGCAAAGTGGCTTCTCAACGTCGGTGTCACAAAGGACTATGACGCTGCGAAGGGTGACAAGCTACTTGAAGAAGATGCATTTGCGAACTTGTTGGTTGAAAGCGTTCAGAAGCAGTCAACCGGAACGTTGAAGGCAACGAGGTTCTAGGTGAGTGATGCGCGGGAAGCGATGGTCACGTTCATTGGGTTCGCGCCGGACTTGGATCCGGAGACGCCCGGGGGCTGGCTAGACTGCGATGGACTCATTGGGACGACGAAAGGTTTCCGACCAGAGCCAGGCGATGTGGCGATTTACGCACCGATTGGTGGGGTGTTTTTGCTCTATGACCGCGCGACTCCGACGGATATCTATGAGGTTCTCTTTTCAGACTATGTTACGGTCAATGCTGCCTCTGGCCCCGCAACTGGAGGTATCTTGCTGAATGATGGATGGAGCTTCTACATCAACAATGGCATGGCTAACTACGATCAGATCCCTTTCGCGGACGTGTTGCCCTGGGACAACAGCCATCAGTTCTATGTTGACACGGCAACCTATGGCTACCCGGAGCTAATTTACATACCATGAAAACAGCACTCCGAAACGCGATCATCTCGATTCTAGTTGTGGCTACGATTGCCGTGGCGTTCATCTTGCTTGATGACACGCACGACCAGACGATTCTCTCGGGAATCAAGACTTTCATTCCTGCGATTCGATTCCGCGCTACGGGAGGAGGAACGAACTATATCGGTTTGATCGGCCCTGCAACGGTGCCAACATCTGTGACATTCAAGTTGCCGACAGGGGACGGCACAAATGGACAGGTTGTGGTTACAGATGGTTCCGCCAATCTCGCATTCGCGAACATTCCTACACCTGTGCCAACACTAGTTCCCTTCTCTATTCCTCACTACGCTTTCACAGCGTTGCCTACACCCATCGCTGGAAGTATCGTCTACTGTGATGATTGTAGCCCTTTGAGCCCTTGCGCGGCTGACACGCCATCAGCAGATGGTACTTTTGCTTTTGCAGAAGGTGCAGATTGGAATTGTTGTCTTGGCTGTACCTGCTCGACGGCGACTCCAACGGTCACACCGACATCAACAAATACACCGACAGCGACAGCGACAGCGACAGCGACAGCGACAGCGACAGCAACGAATACACCAACGGCGACTCCAACATGAGGAAGATTATTTGGATAGTTGTTGCGACATGGCTGCTTTGCCCGCGATCGACAACCGCGCTGATACGCGGCGGCGGTCCATGCTGCTGCACGCAACCATGTAACCCGCTCGCGGTGCTGGTGATTCATGATGACTTTGAAACGGAACTTTGCCCAACGCCGAATCTGCTCAAACATGATGACTTTGAAAACGCATAGTCCCTCCCGAACGCTTGTATTCTGCGCGATGCTTGCGCTCGTAGGCACATTCGCTGCGAGGAGCTTCGGAGGTTTCGCTGATTGGTCAGGGATTACGACAGGTGGCGGGACCACGATGCAATGGGATTCTCTGATCCCGATTCAGGGGGCGCACTCTCTTGTGTGGGTCAATGGGAATGGCCAGACATATGCAACGTACTTATCTGCTGGAGTGAATGCCACGTGTGGTAGGCTCAGGGTTCTTCACAAACGGATCGACACGGCATCGAGCGACGTTACTCCGATCACTACATGGGGGCTCTACGCTCAGATGCAGACGAGTGTCTCGTTCGGAAACAGCGCCTACGTCCTGACTTTCTTTCCCAGCGCATCGTCGACGCAGTTCGTATTGTCAAAAGAATCGCTCTCGACGGCACTTACCGACACGACGGGTCTCGTGACTGGCTTCTGGCCAACTGGGATGAATCAGCCTTACGTCTACGCGGCGCAACTCAATTGGCAGACAGACCCGATTTCTGGTTCGATCCTGCTCATCGGATCGGTCGACGGCCCCATCGCCGATCCGGCGACCTACGACTGGTCGACACTTCAAGCTGTCGTGACGTATACAGATGGATCATCCCCATACCACACAGGAGTCAACGCGGGATGGTATGGAGTAAACATCGGGACGACACGGAAAGACTACTACGACCTTGTAGATATCTTCACCAATTAGTCATATTGATAGCAACAAGGTAGCAGATGCCAGCTGTTGTAGGAAGTGCGTCAGTCCGCTTTCTGGACGGAACGCAGAACATTTACGCGGCCACGGCGACAGCGCTTTTCAAGGGAGTTGCTGGGCTGTTCACCCCGATCGGTACGGGGTACAACGCTCCTTTTCGTTGGCGGTTTGCGCTGTTCGGCAATCACCTCATCGCGACAGACTTTGCAGATCCGGTGCAGATGGCGAGTGGACCGAGTGGAGTGTTTGGTGATCTTGCTGGCAGTCCGCCGCGCGCACGGATCGTGGAAACAGCGAACAACTTTGTGTTTTTGTTCAACACCGAAAACGCAACGAATCAATGGTGGTGCTCAGGGTTAGGTGCGGATACAATTTGGGCAGCGGATGTCGCAACACAAGCAGCTAATGGAATCTTGACGGAAACAGAAGGTGAGATTACCGCCGGCAAGAAGCTTGGGGCAACAGTCGTTGCATACAAAGGCGGCTCGATGTATATTGGGCAGTACTTTGGACCGCCAATCATTTGGGGATTTCAGCTTGTGAGTGCGCAAGCAGGAACACCTGGCCAAGAGGCAGTTGTTTCGCTTGGAGACAGGCATGTTTTTCCTGGCTTTGCGGACTTCTGGGTGTTCGATGGCGGCACGCCTCGTCCATTGAACATGCCGTCGAGTGTGCGAGAGTTCTTCTTTGAGGACAGTCTTGACATCGAAAATGCGTTTAGAATCATCGGGAGGTGGGACAGGAAGTTCGACGTCGTGACGTGGCATTATCCTTCAAAGGCAGCACAGCCAGCAGGGCTGTTGGATCAAGAGATCAAATGGCACGTGCCATCGAATAAGTGGACGCTCAAGAAGCGTCCGATTGAGTACGTAATGCTTCCTGAGATGCCGGCACAAAGCGGCATAACTTACGATCAGTTTGGCTCGTACTTCGCAACGTACGGCCAGGACATTCCGCTTTCGTACGAGGATATTTTGTTCACTGGCTCTGCTGACTTTGTGCAGGCGGTCTTTTTGTTGGACCATCGGTTGTACATTATTCAGGGAACTCCTGGACACACCAGCTTCCTTACGGGCGACTTGGGTGATGAGTCGATGTTCACGTACATTCGGCGGCTGAAGCCAAAGTTCTCGCAAGTTCCTTCGACGCCACCATTGTTGACGGAGTTCTACAAAACCAACCTCGGGGACGACGTGGTGCAAGGAGCGACGAAACCGCTTGCCGCGCAAAACTGGTTCAACTTGCGCCGGCGCGCGCGGTTTCATCGGTACTTGTATGAAGCAGACGGCGACTATGAGATTATTGGAATAGAGCCTGACGTGATTCCGGCAGGGAGACGTTAGTGTTTCGACGCTTGCCAGATCCAAACTTGTTGCCGTGGCGCGAAGACAACGCACGGGATTTCATCAAAGCGCTGCGGCAGTACTTGGCGTTGGTTGCGAATCAGCTCAACACGCAGATTCAAGATGTTGGACCGGACTTGGCAAGCGCAGCGGTTATGAAGCCGTCGAACGCGATACACTATGTTACAGGAGTCGCGGCAATCGACACAATTGTTGCGCCTGTCGGGTTTTCTGGCTTTATTCGTTTCGTGGTAGGTGGAGCGTGGTCAACAACAACTGCTGACAACATCGCCGCGGCAATCGCGCCGGTAGTTGGAACAGTCGTGGTTTTTGACTACATTCCAAAGTTGAGCAAATGGTTTCCAAACGCATGAACAACGTTGCACCGAACGCTGCGCCAGTGTTTGTGCTCCGCGATGTCGAACCTGCCAACGTGCGGCGTTGGTGGTCGATTGTCCGGCATGGGCTCGAGAAAGTTGTTGATCGAACAGATCCAGATTGGATTCCAGAGGACGTTTACGTTGCGCTTCGAAGCGGCGAGGCAAGCTTGCTTCTTGGTTTCGAAGATGACCTTTATGTAGGTTTCGCGGTCGTCTTGAAGCGCGTGCACCCGTTTGACGGAACACCAGTTCTTTTCATCTGGGCTTTGTACATCCGTACCATCGGCAAGCTTGACGCACTCATGGATCTTGTTCTTGCCAACGCGAAACAGGATGGATTCAAAAGCTTGGTGTTTCAAAGTCCAAGAAAAGCCTGGCAGCGCCGCTTGTGGGCGCGAGGGTTTAAGCTTCGTGAGCACATCTTTGAGTGCAAGCTAGGGGAGAAAAATGGCTAACGGTCTGCCTGCTGACCCGAATCAGATGGTCAACATCGACCCAGAGCAGTTGTTCGGGCCGGAAAATCTGACAACGACAGCGATTACAGATCTTCCAGACTGGCTCAAGCCTTATGCAACAGGACTGCTCGAGCGTGCGCAGCAGCTTTCGACGCGCAGCTATCCGTACCCGGACCAACGCGTCGCGGCGTTCAATCCAGCGCAGCGCGCAGGGCAAGCAGCAACGCTTGGTTACGCGCAGGGCAGCGGGCCGATGGTGGACATGGCCGACCGGCTCGCGATGGCCACGATGGGCGGTGCGTATCTTTACCCGGAAACGAATCCATACCTCGCGGAGACGTACAAGCAAGGCGCGCGAGCGATGACGGATGAGTACAAGTACGCCACCGCGCCAACGACGGCAGCGAACTTCGCGCGTGCGGGAGCGTTTGGTGGCTCTGCTATGGATCAAGAGCAAGAGCAGGAGCAGTTTGGCCTGGGTGAAAATCTTGCTTCGCTCGCGAACGCGGTCTTTGGTGGCAATTACCAGACGGAGCGACAGCGCCAGTATGGACAGCAGACGCTCACACCGGGCATCCTCGAGCAGCGGTACATTGGACCGCAACAGATGATGAATGTTGGTGGTCAGCAACAGAGCCAAACGCAGAGCATGCTCAACACCGCATATCAGAATGCATACAATCGTGCGGACTGGCCCTACAAGTCGTTGGGTGTTATGGAAGGCGCACTCAACCCTATGCTTGGGACAGCAGGTGGTTCGACCACAACGACGTCTCCGAATCCAAACTATTCGAGTCCATTTGCGGACTTGGTCGGGCTTGGATTGATCAATGCGAATGGCAGTTATGGGTATGGTGGCGGCAGTGCGTTCCCTGGTGTCCGTCCAGGTGCAGCACCTGGCTTCGGCACGGGCTATGGCTTCTAAGGAGAAACAAGCATGAGCGGAAATCAGTCTTACATGGGTGGTGGACGCGGAAGCACATTCGCAAATCCACCTTCGGGCGCGACAGGTTCGGTGTACGATGCGATGGGGTTCTACAATGACCCTATGGGAGCTGGAAACCAAGGTGCGCCGGGAACTGGATTCCTAAGTCCTGGTGATCCAAATGGGGCTGGTGGTGGTGCGCCTGGGTGGATGTCGAACCCGATGCTAGGTGCGTACGGCAACATGTCGCCTGATCCCTTCGCAGGCCGGAACGAGCAATCAATCTACGACTGGATCGGCTCGATGTACAACCAAGGGAACACGTTGTACAACCAGGGCAAGACAGATCGTGCAACACAGTCGAAGAAAGCACACCAGCAGCCGTTTACAGGGTTCCCTGCAGGTGGATGGACGGGGCCTGGTTCAGGTGCAGGAGTGCCACAAGGGATCGGTGACAGAGTGTTGCCGCCAGTCGCGATGCCGCCGCCTGGCACGCCATCCGATCCACAGCGATTGCCGCCAGTGGCTGGAACACCGCCAGGCCGACACAGTGGCCAGCCAAACGTGATGCCACCGCCGGGCTTCGGCCCAAATAATCAGTACGGCAATTCGGTTGGTCTAGGTCCGCCCACAGCAGGTACAGCAGAGGAGACAGGCCCTGGCAGTCTGCTCTGGAGAGCGCGGCGCCCGACGATCGACAAGTTCCGGAACCGACCACACTTTCCCTTCGGCGTTTGAGGTGACTCATGGCAAATGAGGAAGGTGGTGGAAGCAATTCTACCATCCAAGACATCCTAGCAACGTATCAGATGCTCAGCTCATTGACGCCGCTGATTACCGCGGCGGCGACAGGTGGCTTTGATTCTGGCGGTGGCGGGCCTTCGCAACCAAGCGTGCTGCAAAACATGGTTGTGCAGTCACTTATCAACCCGAAAAAGCCGATTCAGGTGTCGATGCGCGACCTGATGAATCCGAACATCTTGGGTCTGGGGTCGCCGCGCCGGCCGAACCAGGCGCTCCCCTACGCGGCGGCTTCGATGCAGGCGTTTCCAGCAGTCTTGAAGGGCATCGGCGGGTTGACGAACTTGCTTGGACTTGGACAGAAGCCAGGGCCAGGGCAGCCTGGTGGCGGCGCACCGACACCGATGATAGATCCGAACTCGATGAATTTTGGGGGATCGCTCGACTTTGGGGGAGGCAGCGCCGGGCCAGGCTTTGATCTTGGCCTTGGCGCCTACAACGATCCAGGCTACGGTGTGCTTGCAGACCCGAATGCCGGCCAGGGTTTTGATCCGAGCATGTTCTTCACTGACGCCACTTACTGATGGAGTGACGAATGCCGTCGCTACAAGAAATCTTGGGTCTCGGTGCTGGCCTTACAGAGATGGCAGGCCAGACCATCGCACCTGCGCTTATGGATGTGTACGAGCAGCAGGTGAACGCGCGGAACACGAACAGCCAAGCTATGCTCGCAACAGGGCTTGGTATCTTGGCCGGCAACAAAGGCAACTATGGCGCGGCGATGCCGGCGATTGGTGCAGGCATGGCGGCTGGCGAGGACACGTACCAAAATGCAGTCAAGCTTCAACAGACAGACGCGATGAAGCGGATGCAGTTGCAGGCGAATATACTCAAGGCAAGAGAGCTGGCTAACTACCGCCGCGCACATCTTGACGAACTGCGCCAAACGAGGGAGGAGGCAACTTCGCAGCGTGGGCAAGCCGCGCAGTGGCGGCATGAAGACACACTCACGGCAATCGAGCAGCGGAGAGACGCAGCACTTGAGCGTGCGCAGACAGCAACGGACGCAGCGGAGCAGCGGCGGTGGTACGAGCAGGCACAGATCGAAGAAAAGAAGCTTCAGCGTGAGCAGCAAATGCGTATTGCGGAGATGCACTCAGAGGACCTCGCGGCAGGGCGAGACTTGCGCGCGGATCTCATGAGCAACAAGCCGGCGCAGGTGCGTGTGAACGCGAAGGGTGAGCAGATCGAACGCGATCCGGTAACTGGCAACTGGACACCGTCACTCACACCTGAAGGCAAGCCCGTCATGGCGAACGTGAAGCCTGGGCCAGATGACATGGACCTCATGCGACGCGCGTACCATCAGTACGTGCTCGACCTCGCGCCAGGTGAGGTAAAGATACCATTCGAGGATTGGTCTTCTTCTCAAGCTGGCCGCGACAAGCTTCAGGAGATTCGAAAAGCAAAAGGCGAAATCACGCCGGGTATGTTCAAGTCCGGCGAAGGTTTTGGAAACATCCAAATCACCCGTGGCACGGTGCAACAAGCGGGGATGCCTAGCGAATGAAGATCGCGTTCTCAGCTCCTGGTGGCGAAACGATAAGTTTCGACGCTCCAGAAGACGCGACCGCCGACGCGATTCAGTCGGAGATCGACAGTCTTCAGAAGCAGTATCTTGAGCACTACTCGCCGTCACAGTTACGCCTGAAGACAGGAAAGCCGCTCGTCACAAGCGAACTCAAGTCACCGACAGCATACGAGGCAGGGAAGCAGGCATTGGTTGGAGGTGCAAAAGAGCTCATTTCTGGTGTCAAGGGCATCACACACATTTCAACGCCTGAAGAGCTCGCGCAGCCGCAAGAGCTTCTGCCTGAAGGAAGTCCCGCACGCAAGATTTTCGAAGGTGGCATGAGCATGGTGAACACCTTGCCGGCCGCAGCGGGCCAAGGAGCCATGAACGTGACCGGTTCGCCGTTGCTGGCGACTGGAGTTCAGCTTGCGACGCCGTTGTCACCACTGGGCGTTGCGAAAGGACTCGGACGCGCAGCAACAGCCTATCGCGCGCGAGGCACGGCAGAGGTGGCAGGTGGCCTTGAGTCCGCGCTTTCAGAAATCACGCCACCAAAAAAAGCCTCGCCACCGCCAGTGATGCCAGTACGGACGCCGGCTGAAATCGGTGCGTCGGCACTGGACTTGCCAGCGACAACGCTTCCGGTGCCGATTGCTGCAAAGGCGAAAGGCAAGAAACCTGCCGTCTCTGCACCGACGATTGAGCTTGAAGATTGGGTTGACCTGTCGCGGTCGATGTTTGACGAAGCACCACCGACGAAGGTACGAACACAGTCTGGCCGGCGCGGCAAGGTTATTCGAGACGAAGCTGGTGGGCGCGCGGTTGTAGCTGGCGACGACGGCATCACGACAACAGAAGCAGCGCACACGCTGTCGTTGGATGAAATTGGTCCAACGGTGCCTGAGGCACGTGCGGCAGGGGGGAAGGTCGGAGCGAAGCTCGACGAAACGCAAGCACTCATCAATCGCTTGCTTGAGGGCGAGACGCCGCCAGCACGCCTAGGCGCGACAAGATTCAAGTCTCAAGCAGCGCAAGAAGCCGAGCTCGAGGTGGGTTTCAGGGCGCAGGTTGAGCGCTCTGATGTGCCGAGTGACAGAGCGTACGCGGAGCAGCTTTCAGCTGAAGTCAACGCGCAGAAGCCATCGCGGGCAGAGGCTTTGCACGCAACGGAGGCGGAGCAAGTCGGCTTGCGGCCGGCAATCAAAGTTGGTGGCAAAGTCATAGCCGGCGAAGTCGGCCAAGTGCACAATGACGTTCTCGAGAAAATGCCTGCGGTGCAGGAGGCGGTTGCAAAGGGCAAGCTACCAGAAGCAGACACGCATGGCTACGTTGACGCTAGTGGAAAGTTCCTTTCACGGAAGGAAGCGACGGACTTCGTTGGAACGTCAGAGGACGTGCTGGCCGCGCAAGGTGAGCAATTTGTGCCGGAGGCGGCGAAGGTCGCGCCTGCGAAGCCGGTCGCCCGGCGTCGAGCGGTTGCGCCGAAGGCGGTTCCTGTTCCTGAGCTTCCGAGCGATCCTGGCCTAGCGCCTGTTGCGACTTCGCATGCAGAGCTCCGTCAGCGATTCAACGAGCTTGCGCGTGGCGGCAAACTTGACGAAGCTAAAGCCGTCGCTGCGCAACTCAAAGCACTCGGGCCAGAGCCGAAGGTTCCGACTCCAATCAAGCCGGCTGCGCTGGAAGCAAAACCTGTAGCTGCCGCGCCAGCCGCTGAACCTTTTGCACCTGGCAAAAAGCCTGCAAAACCGCGAACGAAGGTTGCCGCGCCCGTCCCACCCGCGATTCCAGAGCTCGCGCGTGCGTGGGAGTTCGAGAAGCGCCGCGACCCCAAAGTTGCACAGGCGGACTTTGTCTACAACATCGCGACAGGGCAGATTCCGTATGGGTTAGCTCCAGCCGAAGAGCTGATCTACCGCGAAGCGCACGAGGCGGTTAAGAGCAATCCAGCCTTTGCGCAAATCGCCAAAGCTGCGGCAACGATTGCTGGAACGAAGCCAGCTGTCGCGCCACCTTTGGTGAGGCCGTCCGCGGAAGTGCGCGCGATGCTGCCTGAGGCAAACAGAGTTGCCAGCGACGCAGTGAAAACAGCCCACGGCTTGACCAACGCTGTCGAGCCCAACATTGGTGATCGCGTTTCGACGGCCAAAGGAGAAGGGCTTGTTGAAGACCTTTCCATTGGAACTTCCGGTGAACTCATTGCCGAAGTGCGCTTGACCAATGGACAGTTGCACAAAACGCCTTATGTCTTCAAAGCGCTAACAAGTGAGAAGGGCGCATTTGTGCCGACCCTCGTACCTGACCTTGCCAAGGCGCTCGCGACTCGCGCGGTCAACGCGGCGCGAATCATTAGCCAAGAAGTTCGCCGCGGCATCGCACCGGGGACAATTAGCAAGGAAGGCCAGCTTGGTTCGCGTATCCTTCGCCGCGCCCTTGGTGAAACCAATGCGTACCACTCGAAGCTCGAGCATCTGTTGACAGAAGTCGACACGTTCTACGATCGCTTCTCAAACGCAGAACTTGTCCACAGCTATCAGCGGATGCACAATGGAACGCCTCAAGTTGGACCACACGCGAAGGAGTTGGACCAGCTTGCTGCAACGTTTCGTGGCTTGCTTGCACGCAAAGAGGCAGAGTACGCGAGGCACGGTTGGGGGCTTGACGTCAAGTCCAACCTTGTCGCATCGCTTTTCAAGGACACCAAGCGGGCAAGCTTGTTTGCCGACATCGCTACCGCACGGAGCGCGTCGTTCGCACGGATCACGCGCGCACTCAACGGAATGATGCCACCAGAGCGGCAACAGTTTTTCCTCAACATGATGGGAGGTCACCCACAAGCGAGTGCATACCTGACTGGTATGTCAGACGAACGCCTTGGGCCTTTCTTCAAAACCTTCAAAGACCCCAACAACGCGCAGCGGACTTTCAATAGATTTTACGGTCCGAATGGTGTGGCGGGCTCAAAAAAGGCTCACTACGATTTCTTCGCGGAAGGCTTGTTGAGTGAACTCGAGCCGCACAGCTACTCGCCGGCGCGGCTTGTTCAGAGTCGTTTGTACCAGATGGAAAAAGGGCTTATGCTGAATAAGCTCTTTGAGCTGCTGAAACCTGAAATGAAGCTTTCACGTCTTGCCGAGCGTAAACCGGATGGCTATGATGCGGTGAAGTTTCTTCCAGCACTGACTACACGTCAGGCAAAGAACTACAATGTACTCGGCCCCGCAGCTTGGTACGCACCATCAGACATCGCGCGGATCATCAACAACGAGTTGCAGCCCGGCTTGCGAGGAAATAAACTTTACGACCTGGCACGCGACACGACGATGCTTCAGACAATGAGTCGTTTAGGGGTGAGCTACTTCCATGCCGTCGATATCACCTTGGGATCAGTACAGACAGCTGTTGGTGACGCAGTTCAGATGCTTGTGAATGATCATACGTTGCGCGGGTTCAAAGAGCTGCCAAAGACGCTCGTTCCTTACAACATCGGCAAGCGTGCACGAGAAGAGTTTTTCAAGAACTGGGACACAGGGAATCCGATCGACCAAACGTTGCAGTACTTGATTCAAAGCAACGTGCGGACGGGTCATGATGAGCAGTACGCGCAGCATTTCATTCGTGCGTGGGACCGCGCCTTGGCACAGCACGACTATGGCAAAGCTACGTTGAACGCGTTCCCAGCGATGCTCCAGGCTATCTCGCGACCGATGTTCGAAACGCTTATTCCGAACATTAAGATCGGAGCGGACATCATCCGTGCACAGCGCGTTTTGGAGAAGTTGCCGCCTGGCGCGAAACTTGACACGATCCTAGAGAAGATGAGCTCTGTCGTCGACGAAGGTGACAACATCTTCGGCGCGGTCAACTATCAAAACTACCACCTGCCAAAGTGGGCGAAGGATGCGTTGTTTGTGACGTTCCAAGCGCCTGGCTGGTTTCTTGGTTCCGCGCGGCAGTACTTTGGGGCAGGTGGCGAACTTGGCACAACAGCGAAAGACCTACTCTCTGGTCGTGGATTCAAGATCGGAAGCAAAACTGCTTTCTGGCTTGGGACAGGTTTGGTAGACGCAACATTCAATTCGCTCATGCAGTTTGCGTTGACAGGAACATTTCCGGAGGTTGTGCGTCCAGAGAGCCCGAGTGATGTTCCGCAAGCGATGCTGCAGACGATCAAGAATTTCGTGACCTACAAGACTGGGCGTACGTTGGCAAACGGAGAGCCTGAGCGTGCGATTGCTCCAGGTTACACGAAGGAATTCGCGCACTTGACCCGCGCGTTGACACATGGAGTGCCGGGTGTCCTTGACTACATGTCAAGCAAGCTTGCGGCAACGTGGCAGGACGCTTACTATCAGGCATTCAATAGAGACTGGACAGGAACGGAAATCGCGACACCAGCGAATTGGTTAGACGTCAAGGGACGTGCCAAGAATCTTAATGAGCGTGCGATGTACGAACTAAAAGCAAACACTCCAATCTCGTTGCAGATGATGGCGAAGAGCGCACGGAGTGTGGGGGAAATTCCTTTTCGTGCAAACCGGACAAAGTTAGACACAGCAAAAGACATCGTTGGTGCAGTCGTGCAGCCTACGCGGCCAGTGCACACAGCACGCAACCTTCTTGGCAGCCTCTTTGGTGCAGCGCAGGCACCGGCGTACATGACGCGCTCGAAGTTGACAAACTTCCTTTTTGAACAAAAGCGAACAACAGCAGGGCGTTCGGTTGAGAAAGCTGAGGCGGCCAGCCAAAAGTACGATCTTACGAACGCCATGCGCCGCGCGAAAACTGTCCAAGAGCGCGCACAGCTGCAACGCGAAGCGGCGAAGGATAAGCAGCTTAGTCAGCATGATATCACCGAAGCTACGAAGCACGCGAGCATGTCGTCGATTCAGCTTGCGACGGAACATGCGTCGCTCGAGGTTATGCTCAAAGGCATGGAGTACGCTTCGCCTGAGGAGCGGCGGGAGCTTCTCCCCATAATCATCAAACGCTGGAACAACGTCGCACAAAACTTGTCGCCGCAGAAGCGCCAGCAGCTTCAACAGCAGCTTTCGGCCTACATGCCTCAGAGGAGACAGTAATGCCTTTGCCGGACTCAAACATAACGCTGTGGACGCCTGGCTATCCAGGGGTTGACACGAACATCCCGCTTGGCTCGGACATCATCGGAACGAACCTTGACGATCAGTTTCGGGTGATTAAGAGTGTTGCTCGTGCAGAGTCCATCAACAAGAGCTGGGAGCGCTGGAAGGGTCTTTACGGGACGCTGACGTTTGTAGACACGACGCATTTCAGGTTTGCGGGAGACCAGGTGACTCCTCCTGGTCCGTGCATCGTTGGTCGGCGGATCAAAGCGACTGTCACGGCAGGAACAGTCGAAGGCTACATCACCATTGCACTGTTCGACGGCGTCAACACGAACGTCACGGTGGTAATGGATGGAGCTTCTGTTCTCGACGCGGGACTTTCGGAGGTTCAGTTCGGCATCATGGTTGACGCACTGCCTCAAGGAGTGCTCAATCCGACGAACAATCCAAACTACGTTGTTGCAGCGGGCACGGATACGTACACTGCGGCGCTGTCACCGGCGATCACGGCGTACATTGCAGGTGTTCCATACTACGTTCAGTTCGTCAACCCCAACACTGGCGCGTCGACGTTGAATCTCAACGGCCTTGGTGCGATCGCAATCAAGAAGAACGTCTCTGTCGCACTCGTTTCAGGCGATCTTGTCGCTAACATCATCGGAATTTTGATCTACGACGGCACGAACTTCCAGCTCGTGGGCGTCGCAACGTTCGGTGGCGCACCGTTGCCCTCGACGACGCAGGTCCAGATGGGCGTTGGAACAGGCTACGCGAACTTGGGCGGCGAGTTCAGCAAGCAGGTTGGCTCAGTTGGCAACCTGGCCGGCGGTGCAAACACGACACTTTTCACCGCGACGTTTCCTGCCAACTCGTTCGATGTGAACGGACGGATGTTCCGCCTGACCGTCATGGGCACAGCAGCGCTCAATGGGGACTCGAAGCACGTGCGCATAAGTACCGCAGGCTTCAATCGGCAGCTTGGCCTTGACCCTGATGGTTCATGGTCGTTCATTGCGCTCGGTGTACGCGCCTCTGCTACATCAATTTGGCTGGACAGCTTCGGCAGCTCGTCTAGTGGAAGTGCCGGCGCGAACACGTTAGCGCTGATCGCTGTTCCAGACCTGGCTATCAACGCGCTGACAATTGGACTTGTTGGCGCAAGCAGCCAAGCGAACAATCTCGTTGCCAAAGTATTCATTTTGGAGTTCATCAACTAGACGTAGGGAGGAAGTATGCGAAGAAACATTCTGTACATAGCGCTAGCGCTGCTCTGGTTCGCTGGACCTCTCTACGCGAGGGGTTTTCGAACTGGTCAGGCTGACATCACAGTCGGCACGGCAGTCAAGGTCGGAGATGCTGGCGCACGTGCGGTGTTGACCATCGTCAACCACGACGGAACGAATCCGATTTTCTGTGGAAGCGCGGCAGTTGCATCGACGACAGGCTTGCGACTCGCGGCCGGGGTGGGCTTTACGATCTCTGGCTCTAGCCAAATCGCACCGCCGGCGGAGTTCGATATTTACTGTGTCGCCACAGGCGGGACGGTTCGCGTGAGCTTTTGGGAGGACTTGCGATGAACGCACGTCGTTGCTTACTGCTTACGCCACTCCTTGCGCTGCTCGCTGGCTCTTATGCTTTCGGTGATGGGTTCTTTGGTGCAGGGGGTGGTGCAGGTTCCACAGGAGCGACCGGACCAGCAGGTCCAACAGGTACGGCCACGACTGGACCAACTGGACCAAGTGGCCCTTCTGGACCGACTGGGGCAGACACGACAGGACCAACTGGTCCGACTGGTGACACTGGCGTAGACGGCGGAAATGCAGGTCGGATCTACTATCCCGAGAACAGCGTCACGTCGGACGTGAGCGTCTACAAGGTCGCCTCGGCGCTTCCGTCCGCCAACTCCGAGAGCGACATTGCAATCACCGTTCCCACATTGAATGCCTACGTCTACGCGCAAGGCTTCATCACGGCGGCAGGTGAGCCGAACGTCTCCGCATTGCCAGCAGGAACGGCGTATCGGTACGTCTACGCGCACGTTTCAAGTGGCCCTCCCACAGGTCAGGTCAAAACCGACCTTTTCCGCTACCAGACAACTGGCGACGTGGCGACCGAGGGAGCAACTTCATTGACGTACAATGAGAGTGGCGCTGGTGTTGCCGACACGATCACTTGTGGAGCGTGTGACTTCACTGTGGATGGCTTCACGAACGGTTCCCGAGTTACCGTGACCGGAACCGTGAGCAACAATGGCTCTTACACAGTTCAGACCGTCGCGGCGACAACACTCACGCTCATTTTGAGCGACGATCTTGCGGCGGAGACGGTTTCTTCTACTGTCACGACGAAAGAGCAGCTCCTTCGGACAGGCGCAAGTGCTGGCTTTACCGACACGGGCTTCGCGCTCCAGACGTTCACTTTCTCAGATGCGAGTACACATCCTTTCGCGGTTGACGACCGTATCGTTTTCAAGTGGTGGGTACGCCGGATTCTCAATGGCAACTCTTCGAGCGTCGTCACGCTTTCGACCGAAGGCGTCACTCAGCAAAGCTACATTCAAACGACCATCTCAGCTGGTGCTGTGGGGCCTTCTGGTCCGTCTGGACCTTCTGGACCTTCTGGCCCGCCAGGAGGTCAGGGTCAACCTGGCGCGGATGGCTCATTCTTGATTGCAGGATGCGGTGTGGCCTGGTCGGGAACTGGCTATGTGTACAATGTTTCTGCTTGCACATACTCGATTCAAGGAGTGCAGTACACAAGTGCGGCTGTTGATGTGACCCTCGATGCCGCCGACGTGTCCGATGACCGGATCGACGACATTATCGTAGACACCGCGCCGCAGGCGACGAAGATCACTGGCATACCAGGTGGGCCGCCTACTGCGCCGTCGCTTGATCCGAGCACTCAACTCTTGCTCACGCACTCCTATGTGACAGCGAACACGGCGACTCCAGTGGGAGCAGCCAACGAAGACATCTATCTAGAAGATGCAGAGTGGACTTGCACTCCAGGAACGGGATGGGCTTGCGCTGACACTGGTAATCCACGAACGGGTACGAAGGACATCAAGGGAACAGCACTTGCAGCGAATAACTTTACCAAGTTGGTCCGTTCGAGCTCCATCGACCCAGCTGCTTATCAGCAACTCAACGTGTGGATCGCACCTGTTACATGGAACAGTGGACGCTCACTCGTACTCACGCTTAGATTGGCCGGGATCCAAAAAGGTAGTGCTGTAACGATTCAGAATGGATCCTATGGCTTCGTTCGAACGAGCACCTCGTACCAACTAGTGGCAGTTCCGATCGTTCAATTCGCCATTCCTGTTGGTACGCTGATTGACGAACTGCGCATCAACCCTCAAGGATCGGGTGGAACATTCACGGCGTACGTAGATGACATTGTGCTTCAAAGTACGACTAATTCGCAGCCGATTCAGGGAATTACGTTAGCCGAGGCTGATGCACGTTATCAACAACTTCCAGAAGTTACGCCACTGCCTACGGCTACGCCGATGATTAACTTTACCTATAGCGGCACACTCAGCGTTACGGGCGTGTCCCCGATGAGCGCGAGCGCGACGCCAATTCCGGGCAAGCGGATCTACGATTGCACGAGCGGCTCGAGCAGCGACTACACCGGCTACACGTTGCCCGCTGCTACTGGCTCCGGTGAGATCATCGACGTTTTCAAAGTGGATAGCGGGACCAAGCATTGCGTCACCGGTCGCGCTCCGACTCCGGGCACCGACGCGATCAACAGCGGAACGACCCGCACCCTTAGTAGCCAATTCCACCACGATACGTGCCGCGATCAAGCGAGCGGTCAGTGGATTTGCGTAGGGGACGGGACATGATGATTCGACTGCTTCTCGCGCTCGCGTTGCTGTTGCCATCGCTGGCGCGGGCCGATTATGAATCGGTCGTCGCTGCTGATGCTCCGTGCCAATGGTACAAGATGCAAGAAACAACTGGCACGACGCTCGCCTCGACAGCTGGCGGCGGTTGCGCCGCAAAAGACGTCACCACCACGGGATCACCATCACTTGACCAAGCCAGTACTGGGGTGCTGAATAAAAAATCCGTGAACTTCAACGGGAGTACGCAGTATGCTCGCTACGTCGAGGGGTTGGGAGGCTGCCCAATGGGCCTCGATAAAAACGATTGGACGTGGGAGGTGTGGGCCTTGGTTCACGGCAATGGAGGGGATGGTACTGCCGCTGGAATCGTATTGAACAGCACCGCTACGGGCGGCACGAAGCACGCATTCCGTCTATATGCGCTTGCGAAGGTTGGTGATCCAGCCGGGCAAATGTGCGTACAAAACACCGGCGGTGGGGCGTATATGAGTTGCACTAAAAGCACCCTGTCGCCCGGTGTGGTCGACACATGGTATTACCTGGCCGCTACTTGGAATTTGTCGACCACCACCTTGAAATTCTATCTCAATGGCGTGTTGGGAGATACAAACACTGCTACCTCGGGTGCTGCCGGATGTGGGGAAGACATTGACATTGCTCGCTTAAACAACGGCGGCAGTTCGTCAACACAACTGAACGGCAATTTGCAATATGCAGCCATTTACAAATCTACACTCTCCGGGGCGCAAGCGCTCGCACACTACAACGCGGGCACTGTTCTCCCGGCCACTGGTCAATTCCCCTTCACCGTGAAGCGCGACATGGAGCGCGGCCTGTATCCTGTCTCCTTTGGCCTGGCGCTTCCCCACTGGATGAAACTACAGACCCTCGGAAACTGGACGCTACCGAAGTTCGAGGGGCAGTACGCGGTGAGCCAATGAGCCCGCGAGGATGAAGGTCTACCCTGTGGCGAAGCCGTGATGCTGAAGACGCGTCATCTCCGCTCCCGCAAGCTAATCTCCGCAACGCATCCGACTTGGCCCGTCAGCTTGCCAGCCAAGACCTTGATTCGCGCCATGGAACCGCAAGCGGCCTTGTAGTCGACGAGCTCGACCTCGGTGTTGTGGGTCAACTCGCCAAGCTGACCAGCCTCGCACGCTTCATGTCGGGCTGGCCGTTCACAGTCGACCGGGACGGTGAAGATCTCACAGCGATGCGATGACGCTCAGCCAGCGCATAGCCAGAGCTATATTGATTGGCAGCATGCTCAGCTTTGCGTGTTGTACGTTTTCGATGTGCTATTGGGGCCCTTTTTAGCAAGAAGGAGTTGTGATGGATACCGTCCTGAAAATTCTCGCGGTTGTTCTGCCCTACCTGTTCCAGTTCCTCGTGGCATTCCTGAAGAACATGCAGACAGCGAAAGCTGACGATCCAGCGTTCTTGGAGAGTGTTTACCTAGTCGTCAAAGGCATCCAAGAGGCGCACCCGACAGCTACTGGCGACGAAAAGTGGACTATGGCCGTCGACGCTACGAAGGTTCTCGCAGCGGCGAAGGCAAAGGTGGTGAGTGGCTCACTCATCAACGCCTTGATCGAGGTAGCCTTGCAGCGGGTGAAGGCTGAGCAGGTGGTGGCGATGTGAGCGAAGAGCGGAAGAAATTAGAGGAATTGTTCAAGCTGTCCTGGCTGGACGAGTGGAAGCTGAAACTTGCTTGGGGTGTCCTTACAAGAAAGGTGGTTCCCGTGATGGAAAAGATCCTCGGCGGCAACTGGCGAACGACGCTAGGTGGGATACTCGTCGCGGTCATGATCTACATTCAGACGAGCGGAGCTGAGTTCCCGAAGAATTGGAACGATGTGAGAAGCTTGATCCTCGGCGCGCTCCTGATCTGGTGGGGACGGGTGCAAAAGGACGGCGCGACCGGCTCGCAACCAGGCGACCCGCCGACCGCTTCCCGCATCGCTGCGGCCCGCAAGGCGGGCGATTTCGTTTCCGAGCACGATGTGAAAGTGGCTGCTGATGCGGTGAAATTGCTTGAGCTAGCGCGGCCGAAGTCAGGCTAACCAACTCGTGGCAACTAGGCAAAAACAGCAAAGCCACGTTGGCAACAGTGTCTCGGTCAAGGCTGCGCAAGGAATGAGCGCGGGCGCGATAATCCTTCTGCTTGCCAACTTGCTTAGTACTTACTACTTCAACGACCGGACCGAAGTCTCAAAGAAGCTCGACGGTTTACAGGTCGAGATGCAGCTTTCGCAAAAAGAAGCCAACATCCAGCGAGAAAAAGACCTTGCTGGTCTTCGACAAGAATCGAAAGCAGACAGTGACAGCTTGCACCAAGCGCAGTCAACTCTGTTAGCTGCGGTGGCCGAGATCAGGGCGCGGCTTGAAACGCTGCCTGCGGTGATCTATGAACAGACCCACCGAGATGGGATAAAGAGATGAAAGACGACGCAGCCCGCGCGCACGCGTGGCTCATCGCCTGCTCAGTTGTTATCATTGCTATCTTGGCCTTAATGAGTTGGGACATGAAGCATCTTATGAGTGCTGACGCTGAAATCATGGAGCGGCAGTCAGAGATGGTGAAGATTTTGGAGCAAGGCGCAGCGAACCGGGACAAAACACTCACGAAGCTGCTGGACAATATTAGCCAGAATCAGCGCCTCATCGTGGACGTGATGCAAAAGCAGCAAGAGGCGCAAGAGCTTGCTGCTGCGCGCTATGCGACAGTCGCGGACGCTTGCTTGTACGAGCGAGGTCAGGAAAAGAAACGAAGGTAAAGTGCCGCTTTCAGATCCTTACGCGCCAATGAATGCCAAACTGCAAGCAGTAAAGCGCATGGTTGCTCAGATTCATGTAGCTGGGCTTACAAGAAGGAGTGACACTGCCATGATTTCTGTTTCTGACAGAGAAAATGCGGAGTGCATGACGCATGATGTGATGGACATCGTGAGTCGTCTTGTGCGCTCGTTCGGACCGCATGTGTTTGTTGTGCTACTGCTGCTTTGCTGTGCTTGCCCAGGCATGTGGCGGGAACCAGAAATCGGTTCATGCGAAGACCAGATGATCGGCTGGACCAGCGAAGGTGACTTTTGCTACGACGGGACCGTCGGTCCCTCAAAGCCAGTCACTGGCGCTTGTTGTGACGCGATAAAGGCAACGATGGGGCAGCTTCGGCACTCAAGAAAGGAGGTCGCAAAGTGAACTGGCTGCTTACCCTCTATCGCCTGCTTCAACAAGCGTACTGGAACTGGAAGGCTCGCGGGCACTGGGCTGCGCGGGGCTACTTTTTCATCGAAGGAAAACTCTACAACGGAGAAGGAGACGGGGACATGGCGTATGTACTAGGTGACGACAAGAAGGTTCTGTGTGCAGTCGCGTGGGTGGACAAGAAGGGCAAGGCTGCGAAGGTGGACGGCGCTCCTACGTGGGGGTCGTCCGACGATGCTATCTGCGGGATCGTAGATGTGGCCGCGGATGGCATGTCTGCAATGCTCGTTGGAGGGGAACTCGGCGGCGCGCAGATCGCAGTGACCGCGGACGCAGATCTCGGCGCTGGCATCACGCCGGTCATCGCGCTGTTGGATGTGGTCGTGGAGCCAGGCACGGCTATCGCCGGCGTTCTTACGCCTGGTGAGCAGATCGACCAGTAGGGATGAGGGGCGGGACGAAGTTGACTCTGGGCAGCCAGCAAGAACTCTTTGCCAGCTTCGTCCCAGCCCTAATCAATCAGGCTTACGTACTTGAGTACAAGGTGCGAGGAGGTGAGTGGTGGAGATCAGCACACGAGGCAGCATGGGACGCACAGCAGCATCTAGGCATCAAGCGCTCCCTCCACACAATCCGCCTCGCGATTGACTTGCTGCTCTTTAAGGATGGCATGTACTTGACGAAGACTGAGGACTACACACCACTTGGTCTTTGGTGGGAACAACAACACGTGCTTGCACGCTGGGGTGGGCGTTTCAGTGACGGGAATCACTTCAGCATGACATGGGAAGGTGTGCGCTAGGAAGTTGGCTCTTTCAGCAGTTGGTAAATAACAATTCCGTTTCTTGCAGTCTCCGCAATAAATCCTGCCGCTTTCAACGTCTGTAAGGCCAACGTCAACTCGTTGATGTCGATGCGGCGCCAAGTGGCGCGAGAGAGTTCACGCAAGGTGAGCTCGCCGCCATGCCGCGCGAAGAGTTGAAGCAGTCGCCCCTGCTCTCGTGCGACCGTAGTTGTCCCAATCTGGGCAAAAGCATCCGGCATTCCGGTTTCGACAGCTTGGAGTAAGTTCTCCGCGACTTGCACGTCGATCTCGTCGACGGCGTAGGGTGAGCCACGACCAATTGCGACGGTCATAGCCGTGCGGAGTAAGTGGTCCGCTCGCCGGCCGTAGTAGCCATCTTGTTGGGCGACAGGTGTCTCCATGTATTTGTTGTACCACTCGATGAACATCTTTGAGGCCGCTGGCGTCATCACCGCCTCGCCAGAGTAAGTCGCAATTTCCTTGAGCGCGGCAATGATTTCTTCTTCGAGAGCGCGTTCGAAGTCTCGCTTCTCTGGCATCGGATTGCGCCGCGTTGTGGACTCTTGATAGACGAAGATAATACGCGACATAAAGCCGCCACCGAAAGCGTTCTGAGGAATCGCTTCCGCGAGCCAGTCAGGTGTCGTTGCGCCGAGGAACGCGATGCACACGTTGCGCAGCGCAATTTCGCCCTTGCCGCGCGTTTTGAAGGACCAGGCTTCGGGTGCATCTGACAAGTCAGTCAAGATCGGCAGTAGCGCCTCGGTGTAGGCCTGCTTTGAAAGAAATGAGCTCAGCTCCGGCGCGAACACGATCACATGACTGTCACGCGGCTGGACTTTGTGGGTCCGCGGGTCCACCGTAGTTCCTAAGCTCAGCGAGTCCAAGAACGCCTCCGGACTTGCTTTGCCTGTCAAGATTTCGACAGATTCAGCTTCCTTCAAAAGATTCATTCCGATGCGCGCAGCAGTTGACTTCCTCACGATCGCCGAACCGCCAACGAGGATAACCATCGTCTGGCCGGCGTAGAGACGGTAGAAGCCGCGGTTCATGAACACCTTGCGGCCTGCTGACGCACCGATGCAGGTGATGATAGTCCATGCGTGAAACGCTTCAGGCGCCTCATGCTTCTTCGTGTAAAGAAGGTACTTTTGGATCAGATTCAAATTCTGGCCGCTCGTTGGCATCGAAATGTGCCTCCTTCATCCCATCTGCCCAAAACTTGCCAACCTTGAGTTCGACAGGAATTGTAAGTGTCCGTCCGTGAATCTGAATTGGAAGAGTCAAACAGTTGACCATGAGCTGACCAACAGCTTCCCACTTGTCCTCATCACTCTCGACAAGAACTTCATCATGCACCTGTAGCACAACACGCGCATGGGGTGGCAAGCGTGCATAGAGTTTGATGATGCCCATGTTGGTGATTTCTGCGATTGTCGCTTGGGGGTTTTGAGCCAAAGCGTCGCGCATCATCTTGTCGTCGTACAAACCAAGGAAAACCCGGCGACGACCAAGCGGTGAGGTCAACGTCTTGGTTGTGCGAACCTGTTCACCGATGCGTTGCTGCCAGGTTTGAACAGAAGGACACGCCTGGAAATAGGACTTCTGGCAGCGCCGCGCTTCTGCTTCGGAGATGTAGAAGCCATCCTTCGCAAGCACGGAGATGACACGACGTGGACCCATGCCATAATCGAATCCATGGACGATTCGTTTGGCGATCCAGCGCTCAAGATAGTTGACTTGTGTTTGAGGCTTCTTAAAAAGATTCGCCGCGTTGAATTTGTGAATGTCTTGACCAGAAGAGAAGATCTCCATCATGAGTGCATCTTGCGCGTCGAAAGCCACAAACATCGCCTCGGCTTGTTTGAGGTCGGCGGACAAGAGCGTTTTGCCGTCGGCGGCAGAAAAGACTCCACGGCACGGAAGTGGAATGTTTTGCATCTGCGGCCCAAGTGGGTTGTCATCTGCGTCACGTGGCGCGCGGCTCGCAAGCCGGCCGGTTCGAGTGCCATGAACAAGTAGGGAGAAATGATACATGTCCGCATTGTCAGTCTCGATGTCAACGAAGTTGGAGAGCAGCGTGCGTTTCTCTCGAATGTCAAGCGCTTCGTCGCCTACGGTCACGTCGCGTCCACGATTAGCCGCGGCTTGGCGGCAATACTCCCTGATGCTTTCTTCGTCCAGCTTTGGTCCGCCGGTTGGAGTCGTTTTGGTGATTTTGATGCCGTTCTCAGTCAAAAGGCGAACCATGTCGTTCTTACCCTTGACGTTGACAGGGAAGCCCGCCTTGACGTCAAGCTCCGCTTGGCGAAACGTGACCTCTGCCTCAAGCCATTCCTTGAATCGCGCGAGACGCTCTTTGTCCACATGAATGCCGGCTCGCTTCATCTCCATGAGAGGCCAGGTCAGAGGCATGATGTAGTTGTGAAAGTAGTCAAACATCTTGGCCTCACGCAGCTCATCATCAAGCGCGTGGCCAGACTCAAGAGTGACGCAGACGTCTTTGCAGTTGTACGTCCAAAGCTGGCGAATGTCCATGCGGTGGGACCAGGTCTTGCCTTCCTCCTTGTAGTAGGGTTCTAGGGTGTAGAGAGAACTGATGAAGTCCAACCCATGTGGCAACTCAGGGTAGAGGAGGTGGTGTGACAGCATTGTGTCGTGGTAGAAGTTTGTCACCTTGACAAAGTGCTCGTTCAAGATGTCGATGTCGAACATTCCGTTTTGGAAGAACTTTTTGCATGGTGCAAAAAGCACCCGACTTATTGCGCGCCAGATCTGGAGCTCTTGTTCTTTTGTCCAGTACGGGGCGCGACCGTTGGTCATGATGGGGATGCAATAGGCAGAGGTGGGCGTGGGAGCAAAACCTATGCAGGCAACGAATGTGTTGCCAAGGCCCCAGCCAAAGGTCTCAATATCGACAGCAAGCTCGTCCGCGAACTCGAGGTGATGGAGCCACTCGATCGCGTCAGCGTAGGTGGGTTCTATGTAGAAGGTCCGTTGGGGCAGGCGCAGCTCAGGAAACTTGCTTTGCTCGAGCACGCGCTGAAGGTCGGAGAAGATAACCGCCTTGAGTTTGAAGTCGTGGTTGTGGAGATAGTACGCAGGGTGGTACGTGGGAATGACTTTTGCACCAAAGAATGTCTCTAGCACCGAGCCGCGCCAGTGGGTGATGCCTTGGTGCTTCCAGGCAGTTAGGGTCTCCAACGCAATGCCACCGAGGGCGACAATGACGTTGAGGTTCGGCATCCGCTCAAACTCACGAACGAGGTCAACCGCGCATTGAATCTGGCGTGCATGGTCTGGCTTGGTCAGGGTAGTCTTTTCGACGTTAGTGAGGTAGATCTCTGAGCGTGCGATGCCGAGGGGAAGAAGCAAACTGTCAATTTCGCGGCCAGTGTCGCCAACGAACGGGCGGCGTTTGAGAAGTTCCTCTCGACCAGGCCCTTCGCCAACGAAGGCGATCGTGGCCTCAAGCGAGCCTTCAGGTGGGACGAAAACGGTGCTCACAGCGACTCGATTTCTTCTTCGTAGTCGAGCCAGTCGACTTTCAGTTGTTGAGCCAAAAGGCGCTCGATGCCAGAGGCGAATTGATGCTGCTCGTAGTACGGAGCCGCAGCGTTGTCACCAGCTTCGTCCTCTGGCTCGTGATTTCCAAGCAAGCGATCGACTTCGAACTTTTTGTCAAAAGCGTCCACATCAGCCTGAAGCACGCCAGCACGTTTGCAGAGCAGTGCCTCGATGAGCTCGTGCACCGCGATGCAGGACTCACGCCAGCGCGTAGCTAGCTTGCTCACGCGAACGTGGAGATCCTCGCCGTCGAACCACCAGTCACCTGCGGTCGGGTAGCGTTGCTCCTCGTGTGGAATGACCTTAATGATTATGTTCATTTTTTGTGCTCCAGCTGGAGACGCGCCCGCGTCTCGAGTTTGGCGAAGGTTTCTTGAAGTTTCGCGGCGTTGTTGGCGTAGATGAAAATGCCGCCGGTGAGCTCCGCGATTTGTCGCAGGAGGTCGAGTCCCTCCGCGCCGATGCCGACGGTGTCGATGCGGATGTGACGATCGCGGCAGATGCGTGCCATAGCGAGAGCGTCGGTCTTGTCACCAGCCTCGCCGTCGGAGAGCAAAATGATCCGATTTGGCTCGCTTTGAAGCGCAAGTTTTAGCGCGGTTCCGTAGTAGGTTGCTCCATGCGGCTCGAGAGAAAGTGTGGCGACCTTGACCATGCTGAAATGGTCGGTGATTTGGCAGCGCAAGCTCGGCGAAGAGTTGAAGCTGATGAGGCCAAGTTCTGTAATCGCGCGGCTGGACGAGTCGATGATGAGGTGCAAAGCGTCCACAACCGCAGCGATACGCGAGGTGTGGTCAGCTGCCTCGAAAGTGTTTTCCATCGAGAACGACGTGTCGATGACACACATGACGCGCTCGACGCCAACTTTCTTGACCAGCGCTTTTGACGGCTTTGCGACCTCCTGGTTTCGGACGCTAAGGCTGCTCTGAATTTTCACAACGCCTCCTTTATCTGTTTCCACAGAACGTTCAACTCTGCCATCTGTTTGTCGTTGCCGCCGCGGTCGCTGTGGAAGCGAAGCGCCGCGTCTCTGTACGCCTTTGTCATCGCTTCGACGCCGACGAGCTTCGCGAACTTGCCGAAGGCGTCTGTTGGCGCGGCAAGGACAACTTTTGGCCCGGCTGCTGGTCCGGTGAAGTGGCAAGTACCAAAGATCGCCTTGATCTTGTCCCTCACCTGGTCGACAACCTGCGGCGCGATGTACCAGATCTTTGCTTCGCCGTCCCAGTTTTTGTGCTGTCTCTCGACGAGCTTGAGCCACTCGACGAACTGGATGTTGTAAGGCGTGGCGACAGCGTAGGTACCAGTGGGTTCGTCCCACCAAATGCGGGGTGCGGTTACTCTGGGCATGTTCTGAGCCTCCTCTCTAAGTAAGTGGTCACAAACTGCAACCGTCAAGCTGCAGCGACGAGCAAAGTGGTCGATGTCGTCGTAGTTCAGGTACTCGTAGCCGAAGCAAAGAAAAACACGACTGTCAACGCGGCCGGCCTGCGAACTAGACCAAGTATCTAGGTTGATGTTGTCAACAAACAAAGCTGCGCGAAGTCTGTGCTCCATTGGATGCGCGCGCTGCGCGTCCGCGGTGCTGTCAGTTATGATGATCGTTGGACCATTTCGTCGGCCTACAACAGCATAAGCTACGTAGTCATCATAAGGGCCAGCTACTAAGTCTGAGATCTCCTTCGTTGCAGTTCCATTGAAGATCGCGTAAGCAAGCGCGTCAATGATGTCACCAACACCAAAGCCGAGACTCTTGGCAAAGTCTTGAAGCTTGGCAGGGTTGAATCGGATGCTTTGTGGATGAATCTTGGCCATGTCAATGCCCGTAAACTGATTTATTAACCCATCGCTCCACCACTGTGCTAGATTCTTAAGCGCAGCTGAGCGATAGTCATTGCGCACACGTTGCGCGTTGAGAAGATCTGCAGCGATTGTAGGCTGAAGTATATCTACAAAAATCTTCTGTGACCACAACCTTACCGCATCCGCGTTGGCTGAAGTGCTAGAGCTCGGCGGCGGTGGTGACGTCCTCGCCTTCGCCTTCGCTCTCTTCTGCTTCCGTCTCCTCCGCGCTCGCTTGCTCGGCATAGACCGCCCTCAATCTCTGTTCCGCGGACTTCGCGTAATCCTCAAAAAGATCAATCCCAATGAACTCACGCCCGTTAAGTACAGCAGCAACACCACACGAACCAGACCCAACGAATGGATCCAAAACAATGTCACCAAGTTCAGAGCCAGCCAATATGCAAACACGCGGCAACTCCTCTGGGAACGCGGCGATGTGTTGACTATCCCCTGTCGGTGCGAGGTCGATTGGCCACACGGAGCGAAGCTTTCTTTTCATTGGGTCGGCGTTTAGCCAGTCTTGGTTGTTGAATTTGTATACATCCGCCTTGCTGAACATGAAAATGTACTCGTGAATGTTCACGGGGCGGTCCGTCGTTCCCTCCGGTGTCGAGGAGGACTTGTACCAGATGACGCAAGATCGGAGCCACCAGCCACGCTTCCGCATCTCGAAAGCAAACATCCACGGAATGCCCACGAGGTCCTTCTTTTTCATCCCAGCAGACAACGTCAACTTCATCGAATCCATCTGGACAGACGCTCCGTAGGCCGTAGCGTACACGAACCCCGTTGGAGCGCCACCTTTGCTCTCGTCCGCGTACGTGTCGTCGATGTTGACCCATGCTACGCCGTCCTTTCTGAGAACGCGGAACACTTCATCAAAGATGTCCACGAGCTTCTTCACGTAGAGTTCTGGATCGGGCTCGAGTCCAAGCTGGTCGACGTGACCATAGTCGCGCTGAGCCCAGTAAGGCGGCGAGGTGACGCAGCACTGCACGCTGTCGGCTGGGAGGGACCGAAGAACCTTAAGTGCCTCGCCATGGTGAATTTTGAAGGGCAAGTCTTCGGCCGGAAGGCGCATGGTTTGCCGCGCGAGAAGCTCTCTCTCAATGAGGCGTGAGAGTCGCTTGAGCTTCCGGAAAGCCATGACCTTGCTCTCCTCGCTGGCAAGCTCAGGAAGCACACCAATCGCGCGGGCAAGTTGAAGGTCCCGACTCACATTGCCGGGCGTCTCATGGAGCTCCTTCGCGGTGTCCACGATACCCCACTTACCTTCGCCCTTTTGCTCTCCTTGCGCTTTGCTGCCATGGAGTTCGCGTTTGACCTTGTCGATTCGAGACTTGAGCTCGATTTCCTCTTGCCAAGAAAGCTCCTTGCGCTGGAGGTTTTCTTCGAGTTCGACTTCAAGGCGCTCAAGCAGGCCGAGGTCTTTGAGAAGTCGAACTGGAACAAGCTTCCAGCCGAGCTCTTTAACTGCCTCGTAGCGACGGCCGCCGGCGACGAGGTTGCCTAGATCGTCAACAACGAGTGGATGGAACAGCCCATTGCGGGCGATGGAATTCTTCAAATCATTCAAGTCCCCGTAGTCCTTTCGTGCACGCTCGCCAACTTTGATCTGCTCGAAGGGAAGCTCAAAGAAGTTCATTTTTTGTGTCCTTTCGGGTCGCGAGAATTTGGCGAAGCGCGTCGAATTCGGCTTCGAGGAGCTCAATTGTGAAAAACTTGTAGTTGCACGCAAGACAAAGTCGCCGCCGCCTCATGATACCGAGGTTGCGAAGCTCGCCGGGCAGGAGGCGCCCTCGCGCCCCTTGCGTCCGGCGAACGGTGGTTGTGAGCTGGTTGCACTTGGGGCAGATCATGGCAGCTTCTCTACGCGCGTTTTTTTCATGCTGCCCTCTTTGACTTGTTTCGTAGAATTGTAAGTTGTGTTGAACTGACAAGCAAGCCAGCGCACTCTTGTGCTGTCCAAGTTAGGAACTTTTTCTTGCTCAACTTCCGCGCGAATGCTTCAAGCTCCTTCAGCTTGCGAAAAGCGACACCTTTGGAATCGAAGCTTGCGAGCTGAGGAATGTGCAGCAGCGCAGTTGCTAGCTGAATGTCGCGGCTCACGTTGCCGGCGGTCTCGGACAAGGCCTTTGCGGTATCGACGATGCCCCACTTCTTGGAACTAAGTAGGCCCGGCTGCTCACCTTGTGTCTTGCCGCCATGCCGCTCACGCATCAGCACATCAAAAGCGGCTTTCAAGTGAACCTCAGTTGGCCAGCCAATGCTTGCCCAGTCCTTGCGCGTGGCAACGAACCAGCTAAGCTCTTTGGGCAAACCGATGACTTTGTTCTTCATCTGCGACCTCTTAGTGCTTCGCCCCGATCGCCATCATCGCGCGGCAGAAGACGCGGTCGAGGTTCTCCTCGACGACGAGGTCGTCCACGCCGGCGCCGCCGAGCTTGTCCATCTGCTCCAGCGCATTTGCCGCGTGGAAGAGCAAGTGGTTAAGATGGTCGCGTCTCGAAATGAGGCGCCAGTTGCCAACGCCACGCTTGACCGCGCCACGACTGAGTACATGAGCGAGTCTATGGAACGCGTTCCAGTCGATGAGATCGTACTTCCCTTCGACCTTGCTCTGCCGGCCGCCGAGCGGGTTGATCTCAATGCCGCGCGCAAGTGGATCGGCATGGCTGACGATCTCAGGTGCTGTAGGCGCGGCTGGCCTGTCCAGGAGGTCGTGCGCGGCTTGCAGTCCGTCTGAATGGCCCTCGTCGTAGGCGCGGTTGATGAGTTCACGTTCTTTCTTTGTCATGCTTTTCCTCCTTTTGAAGGCAAGTCCCCACCTACTTGCCTACTGTCCCTAGCCGTTTGAACACGCTGTTCTCCCCTAAGGACACCCATCGAATCGTTAGCGCCGAATCGGCGCGTAGTGCTCGACGCGGTTGTACATCTTCGGCTGCCCGTCAGAGTCGACGTCGCCCGGCTTGTTGGACTTCTCCGCGATGATGAGAATCATGCACCGCCAGTTCAAGATGCCAGTCTTCCCATCGGCGTCCTGCCGAACGACACCCACGTCATCGACCGGACCCGCGTTCCAGGTCGTCTGACCCTGGCCGCTGCAGTTCGGGCAGGCAACGCCAGCCTTGTTGATTTTGCTGGTCTCCTTCGACACCTTGCGACCCTCGGTGAAAGTGTTGCCGCAGGAGAGACACTGACGCTCCACGCGGCATGCGTCGAGGACTTCGTCGAGAAAGCCGGCGGCCTTGGTCGAGAGGGAGATGGTGTCGAATTGAATCTTCCGCCCGGCCCAGTCGCCTTCGTCGATTTCCCAGGTCACGGTGAACATCTTCTCTGGCGACCCGCGCTGGATGGACGCCTTGGAGTCACCGTACGTGGCCTCGACCGGGTGCGCGGGGTACCACTCTTTGGGAATGAGTTCGAAGCCTTGAACATCCGCCAAATTGTGTTGAATCTTCATCTCGTTTCTCCTCCGTTGGGTGAAGTTAAACCTTTTTGCACCATGCAAAAAAGCTACTGCGGGGGACTTCGATTGTGCACCTTTGAGCCTCCTTATTAGAGTTCCATCTATTTCTCCATTTTGGGAGGAAACAAAATAGACCAGTCAGCTGGAATGAGTCGAGGGGTTTCCCGGTCTCGCACGCCTGCGCTCTTGATGAATCCGTCCGGCACGGTCAGCCACATGGTGGACGTTTTCTGGGTTTTCGGGTCCAACTCCTTTCGTGCCCAGACTGTCGCGTCGAACATCCCGCCAAGCTGGCCGGCGAGCTTGCCGATGGTGTCAGGGATGGTTGTGATCTTCCCGAGCAACTCGTCCCGCTCCGTCGCCTCGTGTGCGTTGAGGACGAAGTTCGTGAAGGGCAGCCCAACGCAGGCTTCACAAATTTCGCGAATCTTCGCCATTGCCTGGCCCCAGTCCTGGTAGACGGGCTCTTTGCGGTTGTTGAGCGCGAGGACGAACTCCATGCACTTCATGCCAAGCACGTCAAGCGAGTCGATGGCGAGGGTGCCTGGTGCCTTGTCGGCCGGCATGTCGTAGATGCCATTCACCCAGTCGATGAACGTCAGAATGAGATTTGACTCCTGCGGCCGGTGCTGCTCACGAGTGATCTTGGCTGAGCCCTTCGATTCGAAGCGGAAGATAAGAATCTCACCCTTAGGTGAGTCCCCGAGAGCGCCGGAATTTTGATCGAAATCTCCGATCCACACGGGCTTCGGGCAGGTACGGAGAGCTCGAGTTTTGCCCACGAGAGGAGCCCCGATCTGAAATAGGCTCCGCTTCTTCGAGCGCGTCTCGCTGGCGTCGAACATCTGAGGTGGGGAAGAAAGCTGTGCTAAGGCCATGGAGCGTCTCCTTTGCTTCGGCTGCCGCTGGACGGCGCCATTTGAGGAAGGTAACTTCGTTGTCCATGCTAGTCTCCTGAAGTGAAGTGGAATCCTTTCGGCCCACGGTGAGGAAACAGATTGATCGTATTGGGATTCATGTGGCCAGTGCAGATTTTCCGGAAAGGGCACTCGCCGTAGGCGGTGCACTGGTTGGTTGACTTGGGGTAGAACTTGTCAGCCCGAGTCTGTCGAAGCTGGGTGATCCACCAGAACGTTTCTGCCTCGAACTCGTCGATGTCGAGCTGC
>Ga0184615_10000223_pt1 | contig 35680 bp, 34 predicted proteins | sample PLM4_65_coex_FD_133134 | JGI IMG/M metagenome (GOLD analysis project Ga0184615, IMG submission 133134) | Groundwater sediment microbial communities from an aquifer in East River, Colorado, USA - PLM4_65_coex | ecosystem: Environmental > Terrestrial > Soil > Riparian zone | place: USA: East...
CTGACCCGCGCTATCTCGCGACAGCCTATCCTGGCGTGTCCGTGCTCACCGCGCTGCGCGAGCCGCTCGCCGAGGCGGCGTGGCCAATCGACGGTTCGACAGCGCTGTCGGAAAGCCTGATGTACGCGGTGATACGACGCGAAAGCGCGTATTACCCAGGTGCCATTTCGGCGGTCGGCGCGCTAGGGCTGTTTCAGATAATGCCGGAGACGTTCGAGAAAAGGAAAGATTGCTGGATACGGCGCGAGCCGGGCGAACGGCCGACGCCGACGTCGTATCTGTTTGATCCGGGTCGCAATACGCAATTCTGGTCGTGCTGGGTGCGCAAGGAATTCGAGCCTAAGTCGCGCGACGACGTCGCGTTGATGCTCGTACGCCACCAGGCCGGCACCGACAACCTAAACAAATGGCGCAGGGCCTGGAAGGGCCGGGCGTTCGAAAACGATCTTGAGTTGCAGATCGATACGTTGCGCTTTCCGGCAACGCAGGTTTTCGTCCGCTACGTACTCATCGACATCGCCATTGCCGATGCGGCTGGCTTGTTCGAATCCGGCGCAGCTAACGACAAGGAAAAGCGATGAACGCGCCGAACAAGGAGTCGGAGAAAAGCGGATCCGACTGGATCGAACTCGTTACCGGGCGGATCGGCAAGATCACCGCGCTCGTCGGCGCGATCGGCGGCCTGCTCCTGCTGATTCTGACTCAGATCGACAAGATCCAGAACGAGGCAGTCCGGGTGGGACTGTATTCGCCGCGTCCATGTGTGGAAGTCAACGCCGATGACGTGGTCTTCCCGAAGACTGTCAAGTACAGCGAATGGGATGACATGCGGATCCGGCTCAAGGGGCGCAACAACTGCAACAGACCGCTCGGTCTGTACGTGACTTTCGTACGCCGCACGGCCAGCGAACCGCGCTTCATCCTGCGTGTCCCGCACGAGGAATTGCCCGAGTGCCGGGGAAAGGCGCCCCTTCAAGAGCCGAAGTGCTGGGACCCGAAAAAGCCAGTTGCCATCGGCAAAGGCAACTGGGAGTGGGCGACGCTGCCGCCGCCCTTGTCCCAGCTCAGCGACCCCCGTTTGATCGAGACGATCTCGGTCACGTGGGAAGTACGCGACTACGATGAGCCGACCAAACCGCCGATTGCGGTCGGTTCTGTGCCGATCGAGGTCACGTACGAGACGGGCAAGCCGTAAGGGGTAACTCGCTCCAAACGCGCTATTGTAGTGAAAGCAGGCTGATCGTCGCGTATCACACCGTCGGATCAGGATGGACATCGACGACTGCGGGGCGATCGCCGGTTCCGTGCGGTTACAGTAAGGATTGCAGTGCGTCAGGGTGGGCACCGGAGGGGGAGCTATGGAGTACGTCAAAGTCACGTTTCCAACGCGGCGCCTGGTCTACATCGACGGCGAGGAGAACGGGTCCACCAACGAGGTGCTGAGGGTCGAGGCGGGCACGCACGTTTTCGAGCTCGGCAACCTTGCGAACTACCGGCCCGCATCGCGTACGGTGAACGTGCAGGACACTACCGTGCTCGAGCCCCGGGAGATCGCGTTCTACCGCACGGACGAGTGATGCTGCGAAGCCGGATAATGCGGTCGTGTGCGCGCATCGCGGTCCTCGGATGCGCGCTGCTCGTCGCGGCATGCGCTTCCTTCACGCCCGGCAATCCCCCGCTCGCGAAGCACCAGCCCGATGCCGGCTACCGCTTCGAGCGCCTGGAGCAGGGCGACAACAGCGACGAACTGTTCGTCATCGTGACGTTTTCCGGCGGCGGGACGCGCGCCGCGGCGCTGGCTTACGGCGTACTCGAGGCGCTGCGCGACACGACGATCGAGTGGCGCGGTCGCCGGGTGGCGCTGCTGGATGAGGTCGATGTGATCTCGTCGATCTCGGGCGGTAGCTTTCCGGCCGCATACTACGCCCTGCGCGGGAAACAGATCTTCGACGAGTTTCCGGATCGATTTCTCTACCGATCGGTGCAGAGCGACCTCATCAAGCTCGCGCTCTCACCGGCAAGCTGGCTGAAGCTCGCCGCGCCGGCCTACGGGCGCAGCGACCTCGCCGCGGAGTTCTATGACCGGGAAGTGTTTGCGGGTGCCACCTACGCCGATGTGATCGCGCGCAACCGGCGGCCATTCGTGATACTGAATGCCACGGACATGACCACCGGGACGCAGTTTCCGTTCATCCAAGACCATTTCGACCTGATGTGCTCGGACCTCGCGGGCGTGCCGCTTGCGCGGGCCGCGGCCGCGTCGTCGGCGTTCCCCGGCGGGCTCACCGCGCTGACCTTTCAGAACTACGCCGGCACCTGCCAGTATCGCCAGCCGGCATGGGTGCAGCTCGCCGTGGAGGACCACGCGTCTCGTGTCAATCCGCGCCGCACCGCGCGCGCCGAGAACCGGCTGTCGCTCGCCGCGGAGGGGCCGGCGCGGCCTTACATCCACCTCACGGATGGAGGCGTCGCCGACAACATCGGGCTGCGCGGGCCACTCGAGGCGATTGCCTCGACCAATCATCCGTGGAGCGTGCTGCAGATGATGAACGGGCAAAAGGTTAGCAAGCTGGTCGTGCTCGTGGTCAATGCCGCCACAAGTCCGGCGACCGGCCGTGACCAGAGCGCGAGCGTCCCGGGCCTGATCGACACGCTGACCACGGCGGCGACCGTACCGCTGGACAATTATTCGTTCGATACCGTGGAGCTGCTGGGCAAGACCATGGGCGAGTTCAACACGGACGCCCGCCTGGTGGAGGGCTGCAACAGGCTCTCGGCGGGCAGGGGCGAGCAATGCGCGCTCAAGCTGCCGGCGCCCCACAAGGTCGACCTCTATCCGATCCAGGTGACCTTCGAATACATCGCTTCGCCGGAGGAGCGGAACTGGTTCAAGAATCTTCCGACAACTTTCGAGCTTCCGCGCGAGACCATCGACAAGCTGCGCGCTGTCGGCCGCCGGCTCCTAAGCGAGGACCCCCAGTTCCAGAACCTGATGAAAGTGCTGAGCGGCTGTCTCCCCGGCGGCGGGCGGGCGTGCTGAAACTGAGCTCTTGGGGCCAGGCCTGCCAACCGCCGTTCGGGCCGCGCGTAAAAGGGCCCAGGCTCTGAGGATAAATGTGGTCGGTGTAACTTTTCCCAGACACGTGCTTCGCGCTTGATGGAAATCGTACGCTGACCCCATCTACTCTCAAGTAATTGACCCCAGAACCGCGACGATTCCGAAGATTTCACGTTAGCCTGCGACAAATACCGATGAGGCCTAACACCCGATTGTTGACCGACGCCTAGCCTGTCAGCGCTGCGCGCTTCGCGATTGACTTCTCCGCAATCGATTATCGTCTGCAGATAGGAGGGGAGATTCCTGTAACGAAGTCGTGGCGTGATCCCATGCGCCTGGCATGCTGGTCAACGCCGAGACGGCCGATCATCGGCAGCTTGAACGCCGGGAGGTATGGGTCGACTCCAAACGTCAAACCGAGCACGTTGATTTCGAAGCCCTCGACTCTGCTTGCAAGCACGCCAAGCACGCCGGACAGCGACACCTGGAAGCCGCTGCCGCTCGGCGCGGTCGCCGTCAGCCGATGGCCGAGGTAGTCCTTGCCGATCGCGGTGGGCGGGAGGTCCACCTCGAGCTCGGGGACCGAGCGGGCGACCCAGGCGGTAAAGGTGTTGGAGTTGGGTCCCGGCCAGACGACGTATCGTCCCGCGTAGGGATACTCGCGGGCGGCCTTGTCAATGCGCCCGATCAGTGCATTCACGCCGTCTCCGCGCTTCTCCGCCAGCAGCTCGGGCACGTGGCCGAACCAGCGCGTATCGGGCGCGCGCTTCCGGATTGCCAACGCCGAACCTGTCCGGCGGAAGCGCGAGCCGAGCACCTCGTAGACCGTGTACGCTCTCGCGCTGACCGGCTTGACCGCGATCCAGGTGTGGACGCCGAAATAGCCGCGCCAACGCGAGCAACGGGCGCCGTAGACCTGGACGACGGGCTCGGGCGTCGTCACCGGGTCGGGTGCCAAGCCGACCGGCTGTCGGCTCGCGGTGTGCCGATCCGGCGATGCCGCGCCACCCGATACGATCACGCGCGCCGCGCCTGTGATGAGGCCACGGGAAAGGAGTTGGCCGCTGCGCCACATGGTCATGTTCCACCCCTAAAAGCCCGCGTCATGAAGACCGCGTTCATGTTGCGTGGCGAGGCGGGAGCGATGATGTGCCGGTGATACGGACAGAATTCACCACGGCCCACACATCGCTCCGCGCCCCATTCGGTGACCGGCACCATGCGTTCCAACGGCGGCCGCGTCGTTTGCCAGTGAGCTGAACCGCGGCGCATGGGTGCCAGTCTGCGGCTCCAGCAGTTCCCCTAGAACGTTAGGATCAAGCTATGCCGTGGACCCGTCAATGAGTCAATCCCAGCATTTCCGATAGGACAATCCTCCCGTTCTCGAATCGCTTGTGTGAAATGTGTCACTGCTCCAGAGGGTCGCCCACGAAGCGGGGCCGGAGCGCTGAACACTGCGGAAGAGAGGCGAACTAGCCTCGGTAATCTTCATTGGGGTCCGGTCTTGCATTAGGTACGTCAATGCAAGACCTGACCCTTTCTGGTCGTGACCAGACTTTGGTGGGGGTGTGGAATGATCCTAGTTAATTTCCTTGCGCGGTCCTCCTCATTGCGCCGCTGCTCTGGTCAACGCACCGGCAGGCTCGCGCCCGGCACCGACAGCCTCTGATCCATGCAGGAGATCTTGCCCAGGGGCTGGTTTGGCGTGGCGACCTCGCCGGCGTCATTGGGCGCGTTATCGCGGCGGTTGGCGTCGAGATTGGCCGTGCAGAACCTGCGGTCCAGGATCACGGGGCTGGTGTTGAACTCGAGCGGCCCACCGTTGCGCAATTTCGTGGTGGGATTGGGTACGTTGCGGAACACTTCGCGCACGGTCTTGCCGTTCCGGTCGACGACCACGACCGCGTTGCGCTCGTTGGCGTCGACCCAGATGTTGCCCGCGCGATCGAGCACGATGCCGTCGGCCCCCTCCAGCAGCGGGTGTGCGACGAGGACGTTCTCGAGGCACAGCGTTTTCGCGGTGAAGGTGGTATCGCAGTCCATGCGGCTCCGCACGTTGCCGTGGTGGTCGAGATTCACTTTCCACAGCGCGCCGCGCGCCGTGTCCGAGACGATGAGATCGCCGTCGTCGTCGAACGCGAGACCGTTCGCAACCAGCGGCTGCGAGCCGGCGGTGTTCTGGGCGTTGCGAGTCAGTGGAGTAACTGTGATCGCGCCCGGCGGCAGGGTGCGTACATCGCGCCCCACGCCGCCGATGCTGCTGGCGTCGAGGTTCACGTCGTTCGCCATCGGCTGAATGCGGAACATTACGGTGGGCGTGCGGGATGTATCGATCCTCCAGACACGGCCCTGGCCGGTGGTCCCGTCGCTCACCCAGAGGTTGCCGTGACGGTCGAACGCAACGCCGTTCGCGCCCGGCACGCCGGACGCGAATACGCGGGCGAGCGGCTGGGCGTCAGCATCGGGGACGAAGTGGTAGATCTTGTCGCCTTCCGTCACGTACAGCGTGCGCTCGCTGCCCGTGCGATCGAACGCGAGGCCCAGCGGCATGCATTGGGCTGTGTCACTGGGCGCCGGGATAAACCCCACAACGACCAGCACCGGTTTATGAATATTGATACGCCACACCGGGCATGGTTTGCCCGCACCGGCGGACCGCGACGGCACGTAAAGATTGTCCTTATTGTCACCGGTCATTCCCTCGATCTGCAGCGGCGTGGTGATGAGGGTTGAGAACGTCAATGCCTTCGCGCCACTGTCGGCCAAGGCAGGAACCGCAATCACAGGAGAGGCAAGCAGTGACAGAGCGATCAAGCTGCGCGTGAAATTCATGTGACCCCCGTTTCTTAGTCGTGGTTGGCAAAAGGCCTAGTATCATGCGCGGCGCGGCGCCGGGGATCAATCCCCGATCGGCCTGCAGTTCATTTGACTGCCCGGCTGTCTCAAATAACCAATTGAATTGAATGTGCAAAGGAGACCGTCTGCGACGCTGTACATGGATGGGCCCACGCCCACTATTCTGAAGCTCACGCGGGTGACCCCGAGAATTTGGGCGGGCCTGAACCGATTTGGCGCAGAGATGGACTCACCTCAATTCTTCCCTCTCATTCGCCGTACCCGTCCGGCAGTATGGCTGACCACCGTCCAACCTCACGCCGCTGGGCGGGTTGTGGCTCGGTCAGCATTGGGTTGCCAAGGAACTCACCCCATAAACATGGGATTTTGCGCGACCACGCCGTAGCCCAGAATTCTCACCGTTGCGCGCACGAAGGATTTGAGCCCCGGCCCCTTCAGGACTCTGTTAGCGAGACGAGACATCGACTATTGGAGGCCATGACATGAGAACGCTTCTTGTTGTTTCGATGGCCGCCTTGCTGGCTGCGTGTGCGGCTCCTGCTACTCGGCGTGTCGGCGTATCGGACGAAGCAACAAGAGTAGAGGCCGCTCGACAATTGGAGCTTGCTATCAGTGACATGGTGGACGAGCAAAAACGGATCAGCCGTATCTATCGAACGCTGGCAATTAGAGCTAGCGCATTGTGTGGTGAACTGGTCGGCCCCGACGTCGGGCTTTTCTCCATGAGCAAGCCAAAGGGGGCTACCGGACCGGTCTTTGAAAGACAGTACGGCATCGGCGAAAAGAGGACCGTGCTTTTCGTTTTGGAAGGGAGCCCGGCGGAGGCGGCGGGAATAAGGCCGCGTGACGTCATCAAGAGTATCAATGGTGTTCAGGCTGACGATAGGGAAGGGCTCATAGAACTGTTCGAGAAAGTGCCTGCGGAAGATCCAATCAAATATGAAGTCGAGCGTTCGGGCGAGACCTTGTTGTTATCTATCAAACCTCAGCGGGCCTGTCGGTTTCCAATCACGTTGAGGCCAGAGCAAATCATCAATGCATTTGCAGATGGCAAGCAGATCTTGATTACGAGAGGTATGGTGAATTTCGCCAGGACCGATGATGAGTTGGCATTAGTCATTGCTCACGAGATGGCCCATAACCTGATGAAGCATATTGAGGCAAAAAAACAGAACATGGGGCTAGGTCTGCTTGCGGACATTGCAGTAGTGCTGCTTTCCCGTGGACAGGTAAGCGGTACAAACTTTTCGCAACTTGCTGCAATGGCCTACTCGCAGGAGTTTGAGGCAGAAGCTGATTACGTAGGCTTGTACGTGATGGCCCAAGCAGGCATCCCGATCACGGACGCGCCAAAGTTCTGGAGACGAATGGCAGCCGCGCATCCAGCTAGCATCAAGACAAACCATAGCGCAACACACCCATCAACTTCCTATCGCATGGTTGCCTTGGAAGAAACTATCAGGGAAATTGACGGCAAGAAGCTGAAGGGTGAAGCACTAGTACCAAACATGGTGGACGGGAAGTTCAAGGCGCCAACCAAGTGACGCAGGTAAGGCTCTCATCGTAAGAGGGGTCAAGCTCGATTGTTCGCAATTTGAGCCTTGTCCCTTTGATCAATCGTATGAGGCCGTGGACGGCCTATTGATCGACGTGGGCAGCGGCCACCTCGAGAGCCCGGGCCGGCAGCTTCGTCTCGTCCCCGGCATGCTCGTCGGCGCCGAGCTCCACCTCGGCACGCGCACGGTGCTCGAGTGTCTTCTCTCATCGGTCGGGAATGTCGCGTCCACCACACGGTAGTTTTCTGCCGTCGCCAATATCATGCGTTGTCGCTATTCAACGACAGGAAATCTAACAAAACGATAGATTTTTCTGTTCGCTAGCGGGTCGATCCGGAGCAAAAAGCGGTACCGCATTGCCAACATCCGGGCAGCCTAATATCGTAGCTCGAAGGGTATCGCCTGCGGGTGGAGATCATCGGCACGGTGAAGGCGCAGTGAGTCGTCTCCTGGATTTCGACATTCCACATGGAGGTTTGCGACTTAAGCCCTACCGCGACACCAGGAACAAGCCCACGATGGGCGCAGTCGACATCATCAGCCTGATCCTCTACCCGCTACTGGAGCACGGGACAGCGGCCCCGGTCAGCCCCATTTACCGGGATCCCATATTGGAAGAATGACCTCGACCACATTTTTCTTTCTCCGAGCGCTGAAGCGCCATGAATCCAACTATTCCGAAGAAAGTCATCGCGGGGTTTGGCTTGGGCCTCGCGATCCTGGCCGCCAATGCGCTGATCGCCGTCCAAACCGTCGTCACGCTCACGGAGGCTACACAGGCCGTGGAGGACGGCCTGCGGGTCAGGGATTTGCTGAAGGAGGTCAGATCCGCCGTTTCCAGCTCCGAGACCGGGCAGCGCAACTACATCATCACCGAGAAAAAGGATTACCTGGAGCATTCTCTCAAGTCGCTGAAGTCCACCGAAAGCCAGTTGAGCGAAATTCTGGAGCGGATCGGCAATGACTCCGCGGAAGCGGGGAAGACCAACCAACTGCAGTCGTTGATCGGGGCGCGGGCTGCTCAATTCGAGAACGCGCTCGATTATCTTCAAAAAGGAAATAAAGGGGCTGCCCTACGGGCCTTGACGACGGGAGAGGGCAAGCGAAATCTGGAAAGCACCGACGAGCTGTTCGACCAATTCGGCGAATCGCAGGGCGCGCTGTTCGCGCGCCGGACCGAGGACCTGCAAAAAAGCTCTCGCTACAGCCTGGTGACGTTTTACATAGCCACTTTTTGCGGCCTGATTCTCCTCGGCCTGGTCTATTACCTGGTCTACAAGGACATCGCGGAGCGCAGGCAGGCGGAAGAAAGACTCCGGGTCGTCGCCACCCATGACCCGCTGACCGCGCTTCCCAATCGCACCTTGCTCCATGAATATTTGTCGCACGCCCTCGCGAAGGCGCAGCGCTACAACCGGCAGCTGGCGGTCCTCTTCATAGATCTGGACCGGTTCAAGAACGTCAATGACACCCTGGGCCACGAGGCGGGCGACCTGCTGCTGCAGATCGCGGCGCAGCGGCTCTCAGATTGCGTGCGGGAGACCGACACGATGGCCCGACAGGGAGGCGATGAATTCGTGGTGCTGATGGACGAACTCTTCGATCTCGGACCGGTTGCCGGCGTGTCCCAGAGAATTCTGGACGCGATGGCCAGGCCTTTCATCGTGCACGGACAGGAAATTCTTCTCACCGCAAGCATCGGCATCAGCGTCTACCCGGGGGACGGCAGGACCCTGCTGAAGAACGCGGACATCGCCATGTATCGCGCCAAGGAGAAGGGAAAGAACAACTACCAGTTCTATTCGACGCAATTCGATACCTTTTCCGTGGAACGCCTGTCCCTGGAATCGAGCCTGAGCCGCGCGATCGAACGCAACGAATTCACGCTGCACTATCAGCCCAAGGTGGACATTGTCAGCGGCTACATCACCGGCATGGAGGCGCTGCTGCGCTGGCAGCATCCGGAACTGGGTTGGATCTCACCGGCCCGGTTTATCCCGCTGGCGGAGGAGAACGGCCTCATCCTGCAGATTGGAGCCTGGGCACTCAAGACCGCCTGCGCCCAGAACCGGGCATGGCAGAAACAAGGCCTGCGGCGCCTGCGCGTCGCGGTCAACCTATCGGCCCGCCAGTTCGGAGTGGAAAGCCTGCCCCAGGACATCGATGCGGTGCTTCGGGAATCCAGGCTGGAAGCGAAGGATCTGGAGCTCGAGATCACCGAGAGCATGGTGATGAGCAACCCCGAGCAGGCACTGAAGATGCTGCGGCAGTTGAAGGACATGGGCATCCATGTGGCGATCGATGATTTTGGCACCGGCTATTCATCGCTTGCGTACCTCAAGCGCTTCCCGGTGGACAGCGTGAAGGTGGACCGCTCCTTTATCGAGGACCTTCCGGGAGACCTCGAAAGCGTCGCGATCGCCCAGGCGATAATCGCCATGGCTCACAGCCTCCGCATGACGGTGGTGGCGGAAGGGGTCGAAAACGAGGCGCAGCTTCGCTTCTTGCGCGGCGAGGGCTGCGACGAGATTCAAGGCCATCATTTCAGCGAAGCTCGCGCCGCATTCGAGATTCCCACGCTCATGCGGAAAACCTTGCGGCCCAGCGGTGCCCTCTTTCTCGCGGAGCGGCGGCGCAAGGTGTCGTGACAGGCAGGACGCCGGTCGTTCGACCACTGGCACGGAAATCCGCCGCTCGCAGTTGCATTCTCTTGTTGCGCGTCGCCCCGGCGCGCGCAGCGTCCTCGAGTATCCCTTCTCAACATTCCAGAATGTCGCCCATGAGGCGGGGCGGGAGCGCTAGACGGAAAGCTGGACGTAGGGTAGATTTCGCCAGTTCAAGGGGGGATTGAATTCCCTGTTTTCCTGAGACCTGTCGACGCACAGCCAAGGAGATGCAAACCATGAAGCAGTTGCTCATTGCCATCGCGACCGTCACGCTGGCCGCCTGTGCCGGCATGGGCTCGAAGCCGCCCGTCATCAAGGAAGACCCCGTCACGTACAGGGATGGCGCCACCATGCTGAAGGGATTCGTCGTCTACGACGAGGCCCGGCAAGACAGGCGCCCGGGCGTGCTGGTGGTGCACGAGTGGTGGGGCATAACCCCGCACGTGCGCAGCGAGGCGCGGAAGTTCGCCGCGCAGGGCTATACCGCGTTTGTCGTCGACATGTATGGCGACGGGCAGACGGCCGATAACCCAAAGGATGCGGGGAAGCTTGCGGGCAGCGTGATGAAAAACCCGCCGGTCATGCAGTCGCGCTTCTATGCGGCGCGTGCCGAGCTCGCCAGGCACCGCACCGTCGATGCCTCGCGCATCGGTGCGGCCGGTTACTGCTTTGGCGGCACGGTGGCGCTCAACATGGCCCGCGCCGGCGCCGACCTGGCGGGCGTGGCGGCATTCCACGCCGGCCTTGGCACGAACACGCCGGCACCCAAGCAGGTCAAGCCGCGGGTCCTGGTGCTGAACGGCGCCGCGGACCCGCTCGTGAAGCCTGACCAGATCGAGGCCTTCAAGAAGGACATGGATGCCGCAAACGCCGACTACCGGTTCATCAACTACCCGGGCGCGGTGCACGCTTACACCAACCCCGAGGCGACCGAGTTAGGCAAGAAGTTCAACATGCCGGTCGCGTACAATGCCGAGGTGGACAGGCAGGCGAAGGCCGAGGCGGCGAAGTTCTTCGCCGACGTCTTCCGGAAGTAGACTCACTGCCCAGGGAGCCAGGCAGGCTCAAACAAGACACGCGCAGGGGCCATATCACGGCCCTTGGCGCGTTCGGAAGGTCGCCGACCAGGCGGGGCCGGGAGCGGCAGATCGAGATGGGTTAGGTGGCTTGTGGCGTTGCGGCGAAGGCCCTGAGGATATCGGTTTCGGTGACGATCCTGACCACTTGCCCGGCGCCATCGACGACTGGCAGGCTGCCGATTCGCTGGCCGACCATCAACCCGGCAGCCTTGGCGGCAGTGGTTTCAGGTGTCACCGCGACCACGCCGCAGTGCATGACGTCACCGACCTCGACCGGCGACTGGAGGTAGTGCGTTGCCGCGATGAGCAGATCGCGCTCCGCTGCCATCCCCGACAGCTCGCCATCCGAACCCACCACCGGCAGGTGGTGTAGTGATTTGTCCTGCATGAGCGCGAGCGCGGCCTTGTAATCCTCGTTCGAGCGGATGGTGACAGCCGGCATGCTCATCAGGTCGCGCACCAACATGTGGTCCTCCCTATAGTGCGATGGCGTTGGGGTCCCCCAAAAGGGGGGTGCGTTAACCCTAGCGCCACCGGTTGCGCCGCTTATTGATCCACGTCAAGACCGCGCGAGAAATATCGAGGAGCCATAGGGGAGCGACCCCCAAGATTACAAGGCATTGCCGAAGGCTGATCTGCTCTGGGTCGAGTTACCGCAACAGCTACTCCGGTGTAGGCCAGTAACTTTGTCAGTATGTATTGTCGCCCTCCCGTTTCCGTTGATTGACGGCGGAGCGATTGCGATGCAGAGTTCTGTAGATTGAATTGCCCGTACAGCGAAGGCTTCAAGGAAGCGCATGACCTACTTTGTCGAAGGCGTAAGCAAACACCTCGAGGCGCAGCCGCAGGTACGGCGCATCGGCGAGTACAAGTCAGTTGCGGAAGCCATCGCCGTGGCGCAGAAGTCGATCGAGCAATTCCTGCGCGGCGAGTTCAAGCGGGGCATGGACGCCACGAAGCTGTTTTCGCTGTACGAGGAGCGGGGTGAGCATATATTCATCTTCCAGGACGAGGCCAAGACCTTCAACGTGGCCGGCTTTGACCACGCCGACTACGCCAGGACCCTCGCCGGGGAGATCAGCGGCGGCGTGAAATAGGGAGGGTCTTCTGTCACGCGTAGCGTCCGGATGGAAGAAGATGGTGTCTAACCCTACGGTCGAGCACCTGCTCGCGCGCCTGGACCCGGCAATTCCGCTGCACCGCCACCTCGAGTACCTGCGCGACGCCCTGAGAGTGGCCGGTGAAAAGGGCGCGAAGTTCTACTTTATGGCGCTGACCTGGGGCGGCGTGACGAACGCGCGCGTCGAGGCGCTGCGCCAAGGGGATATGAGCGTCTTGAAATAGGGCGCTCAGGCTACTGTCAGGTTTGCCAGTGCAGAACCTCAAGCATCGCCACCACTTCGCAGAATGCGTCATCTTCGCGCTCGCGTTGGTCGCAAGCGCCTGTGCCACTACGAACCATGCGGAGACGCACGCAACCGTCCGCGTTTTCAAGTACACCGGGTCGGTCCAGTGCGCGGGCGGGGGTATCGACCTGCCGGCGATGACACGCCAACTCACGGATGCGGGTCTTAAGGTGCTAAGTTCCGCTTGCGGCACGGACGGACTAATGCGCCCAGCAGTTTGCGGCGCGAGCGACGGCCGCACAGGCATTTTCGAGCTCTCCGGTAACGACGCGAAGGCGGCCTCGAAAATGGGGTTTATGCCGCTGAGCGAGCTTCCAGAGGCCAGGGTTGTGCCCTGTATGTAGCCCCGGTCCCTCCCGTTGTTAACTATTTGGCATGACACAGTGCAGCATTTTGTTGAACGTCGATCGCTTGCGCTATCGAATTCATGACGTAGGGATTATATTTAACGCTCTTCGGCTACAGGCAATTCAGGGGCCACCCGGAGTGACTCTCGGGTGCGGGACGCCGATCGATAGATTTCCAGAACCAGTCCACTGAGGCTGGCATCAGGCGATACGGGCGGGAATGCAACTTCGATGCCCAGAGGAGGAATTGCCATGCGAACCTGCTGGCTGCAAATTGGGCGCGGATTCTCATCGCTGGCCTTGCTGCTGTTATTGGCTGCTTGCGGCGGCGGAGGTGGTGACGGGGGAGGCACTGGCGGCGTTGCGCCGGGTGCCGATTCGAAAGGCGGCGTTGCGACTGGCGCCGTAACGCGTGGCGGAGTTGCACCAGGTGCCGTTCCGGGTGGTGGCGCTACGCCGGGTGTCGTTCCGGGAGTCGGCGTGGAGTCGGCTGCTGTTCCCGGTGGCAGCTTTGGCATCAGTTCCGTTCCAGGAGGCGGCGTTGGGTCTGCGGCCGATTCGCGTCTGCCGCTACGCCCTCACGTGCCCGATGAAATCATCGTAAAGTTTCGCGACAGGGTCCCGGAGGTCAGCAAGACCGCGACTCTTTCCCGGGTAGCTGGTACCCGCCTTCGGGTCTTCCGAATCCTCAACGGCCTTGAACACCACCGGTTGGCGCCGGATGTCTCGGTCGAAGAAGCCCTTGAGAAGTACCGGATGGATCCGGATGTCCTCTACGCTGAACCCAACTTCATCGTTCGCACGACCAACACTCCCAACGACACTCGCTTCGGCGAACTCTGGGGCCTTTACAACAACGGCCAGCTGGGCGGCACGCCCGGTGCGCATATCAATGCGCCGGGCGCATGGGACATCACCACCGGCAGCAGCAACGTGGTGGTCGCGGTGATCGACACCGGGATCGATTACAACCACCCGGACCTGTCGGTCAACATGTTTCGCAATACCTCCGACTGCAACACCAATGGCGTTGACGACGACGGCAATGGCCGCATCGATGACTGCTTCGGCATTGACAGGGCCAACAACGATTCCGACCCGCTGGACGATTACTTTCACGGAACACACGTTGCGGGAACCATTGGCGCGGTCGGGAACGACGGGTCGGGAGTGGTGGGGGTCAATTGGAACGTCAACCTGATGGCCTGCAAGTTTCTGGACGCGTCCGGCAGCGGCACGACGGCAAATGCCATCGCCTGTCTCGAGTACGTAAGAGCCATGAAGGATCGTGGCGTGAACATCATTGCGACGAACAACAGCTGGGGCGGGGGCGGCTATTCGCAGGCGTTGTTCGACGCGATTCAAAGCCATCAGCAAGCAGGGATACTCTTTATCACCTCCGCCGGCAACGGCGATGCTGCCGGCGTCGGCCTCAACAACGATCAGACTCCTGCCTATCCTTGCGTCTTCGGGCTGTCGAACATCATCTGCGTCGCCGCCACCACGCGCAGCGACGAGCGCGCCACCTTTTCGAACTACGGCAGGCGGACCGTTCATATCGGCGCCCCTGGACACCAGGTCCTGAGCACGACGTTGAACGGCACCTACGGGACATTCAGCGGCACCTCCATGGCCGCGCCGCATGTGACGGGCACCGCCGCTTTGCTCAAGGCGGCGGACCCCAACCGGGACTGGCGCGCGATCAAGAACCTCATTCTTGCTGGCGGCGACAACGTCGCTTCCATGTCGAACACGATCACGCGGAAGCGTCTCAACGCCTTCGGCGCCTTGACCTGTTCGAACTCGCCCGTCTTCTCCCGGCTGACACCCGTCGCGGATTCCGTCGCTGGCTCCGTCGAGACACCCCTTGGCCTTTCGGTGTTGAACATCAACTGCGCTGTTCCCAACGGCGAGGTTGCCGTTACCGTCGAACCGGGTGGCGAGGTCGTTACCCTCCGCGACGACGGTCTTGGCCGGGATCAGGCCGCGGGTGACGGAAATTATTCTGGCGAATGGACCCCCGCGAGCACGGGGACCTTCACGCTCAGCTTTCCGGATGGCAGCGTTCTGACCGTCGCGGTCTCGTCGCCAACCATCGGCGTTGCGCCCGACTCACTGGACTTCGGCACCGTTAACGCAAACGTTCCCGTCGACCGAACTTTTGGAGTACAAAACGCCGGGGGAGGGACGCTCACCGGCAACGCGAGCACCACGGCGCCTTTCACGATCCTGTCAGGTGGCAGCTATAGCCTGTCTGCCGGCCAGAGTCAGACGGTGTCAGTTCGCTTCATTCCGACTTCTGCGGGCACTTTTTCTGGAAGTGTCTCGTTTTCAGGCGGCGGTGGAGCATCGAGAGCCGTGACGGGGGTAGCTCTGCCACCCGCGACTATTACTGCAAGCCCGACGACCGTCGTACCCGGAGCCTCTGTCACCGTAAATTGGAGCGGTATTGCAGCCCCCGCCACCGCGGATTGGATAGGGCTTTTTGTCCCGGGTGCACCCAACACGTCGTACTTGGCTTGGCGTTACACCACGGGCGCGGCAAGCGGCAGCGTACCCTTGATGCTTCCTTCCTCGCTCGCCGCGGGCACCTACGAGCTGCGCTTGTTTGCCAACAACGGCTTAACGCGTCTTGCGGTCAGCAGCAGTATCACGGTTGTTGTTGGCTGCGCGGGCGCCAGCCTTGGCGCAAGCCCGACGAGCATTGCCGCGGGTGGTTCTGTGACGGCCACGTGGAGCGGCATCTGTGCGCCGACCAGCACCGACTGGATAGGTCTCTTCGCACCGGGCGCTCCCAATACGACCTACTTGACCTGGCGCAGCACCACGGGGACCGCAAGCGGCAGCGTACCGTTCACGATCCCGGCCTGGCTCGCCCCCGGCACCTATGAGCTGCGCTTGTTCTCCAACGGCGGTTTCACGCGCCTTGCGGTCAGCAGCAGTATCACGGTTGTTGCCCCCTGCACGGGCACCAGCCTCAGTGCAGGCCCAACGAGCATTGGACCCGGTGGGTCTGTGACCGCTGCCTGGAGCGGCATCTGCGGGCCAACCAGCACCGACTGGATCGGGCTCTTCGCACCGGGCGCTCCCAACACGTCTGCGTTGGCCTCGCGCCTCACCACGGGGACGGCAAGCGGTAACGTGCCGTTCACGATCCCGGCTTCGCTCGCCGCGGGCACTTATGAGCTGCGCCTGTTCTCCAACGGCGGCTTCACGCGCCTTGCGGTCAGCAACAGTTTCTCGGTTGTTGTCGGCTGCACGGGCACTAGCCTTGGCGCAAGTCCGGCGAGCATTGCCAGGGGTGGTTCTGTGACGGCCACCTGGAGCGGCATTTGCGCGCCAAAAAGCGGCGACTGGATCGGGCTCTTCACGCCGGGTGCTCCCGACACGTCTTATTGGACCTGGCGCAGCACCACGGGGACCGCAAGCGGCAGCGTACCGTTCACGATCCCGGCCTGGCTCGCCCCGGGCACCTATGAGCTGCGCTTGTTCTCCAACGGCGGTTTCACGCGCCTTGGCACGAGTAACGCCGTCGTGGTCACCTCGCCCTGAAAGCGGGGCACCAAAAGTGGTACGGACACCTCAATAGGGGACAGCGCAGGCTGTTCCCTATTGCTTTTCGCCTCATCCCCGGCATACAGGTCAGCGCGGAGATTCATCCAGGCACGCGCGCGGTTTTTGATATCTGCTCTCAGCGTGCAGAGGATCGCTCACGAGGCGGGGAGGGGGCGATAGATTTCTGACATGTGGAAGAGAGGGTTACTCCGACCCCATGTTTCAAGGATTGTTGACACCCCCTCGCCGATCTACCTAGACTTCAAGCCTCCACAATAACCGTTAAGGGGGGTTCCCATGTCTTCGATCGGTCGTGCTGCGGTCATTCTGTTGACCTCTTTACTGCTGTGTCCCCTCAACGCGGCCGCGTGGGATCGGGGCGAGATCCAAAAATTCGCTACGCTGCCTATTGGCTCCCCGAACCCTGAGGGCATAACGGTGGATTCACACGGCAACGTGTACGTGAGCACGTTCGCCGTACCCCCCCGCACGTCAGAAGGGCAACTATTCGTGTTCGGGCGGAATGGACACCTGCGGGGCCAGGTGAGTATCCAGAGTTCGAGTAGCCAGCTCCTCGGCCTCGACTTTCTTTCGGACGGGTACCTGCTGGTAATCGACTTTGGCAATAAACAGGTGCTCAAGGTGAACCCGTGGTCGGGAGCATCCAGTGTTTTCGCCACTCTCCCCATTGCACCGGATGACTTGAGGTCCGGGGCGGGACTGAATGCCCTGACCTTTGACACGGGTGGAAACGTCTATATCTCCGACTCGTTCCAGGGGATCATCTGGCGCACTGGGCCTGGGGGTGGGGTTGCTGAAAAGTGGGTCAAGGACACGCTGCTGACCACGACCGGCACGCCACCGTTCGGCGCCAATGGCCTTGCGTTCAACAAGGACGGGAGCGCGCTATTCGTCGCGAACACGGGTGACGACCGGATCATCAAGATCAAGATTCCCGTAAACCTGACCACGCCGGCCGAGGTGTTCGTCAACAGCATCAACGGCGCCGACGGCCTGATCATCGACAAGGACGACAATCTCTGGGTGGCCGCCAATCAGTCCGATGAAATCGTGGTGCTCGACAAGACCGGAAAGGTGATCGCCAAACTCGGCGACTTCGATGGCCTTGACAGGCACGGCGCGCCGATCGGACTCCTGTTTCCCGCGAGCCTGGTGCGTCACGACGGCTGGATCTACGTAACCAACCTCGCACTTGATCTCCGGTTGTTCGGGCTTCCCCAGGCCGTTGATAGTCAATGGGCGGCTCAGGCGAAAACGCCCACGATCTCCCGGATCCGCGCCCGCATCCCTCGCATATCGGGCCTGTGCAAGGGCCACGGAAAGGGCGCAAATTGCGACTGAACTGACCAAGGTTGTTGCGACCCTTCAATAGGGGACAGCGCAGGCTGTCCTCTATTGTTTTGCCCCTCGCCCCTGGAAAGCTGGCCCATGCAGAGATCCCCTTGGGTGCGCGGAGTGTGCTCGTGTATCTCCTTTCGTCGGTGCAAAAGGTCGCTCACGAGGCAGGGTAGGCGCGGTAAACTCTGATTAAAAAAGATGTGCGTTCCCCTTTTTTTCGGCAAGAACTATGGTTATGCGGTGTTGCCCACCCTCGGCAAAGGCGGCTTTGGCGTCGGCGGCGCGCACGGCACAGGCCGGGTGTACGTCGAAGGCGAACACGTGGGAGACACCTCGATGACTCAGATCACTGTCGGCTTCCAGTTGGGCGGGCAAGCCTGCAGCCAGATACTACAAGGGCATGGCGGTCTTCACGGTCGCAAAAGGCGGGCTGATGTACGAAGCCAGCATTGGCGGCGAGAAGTTCAACTATAAGCGAAAGCAATAAGTGCGGTCTCTGAAACCTGCGATCTGATGGCGAGGCGGGAGCGGCAGGCTCGCCTGGCTGCGGCCCCCGGACGCATTCAGGGTGCGGCTCGTTAGGCTGCATTTCGAAAGTTCAAAATAGGTTAAAGTATCGAGTTGCTGGAAACGGATGGATGTAAGACAAAAAACTGATTGGCTCTCAAATGAATGACCAGTTGATTTTCATTCAGGAGTTCTTGAGACACCCGCTTCAGATTGGGTGGGCTGTTCCAAGTTCTCGTTTTCTGGAGCGGCGCATCGTGGCGGCCGCCGGGATCGCTTCGGCTAACGTTGTCGTGGAGCTGGGCCCTGGAACGGGAGGCACCACTCGCGCGCTGCTGCGCGCGATGCCGCGGCACGCCAAGCTCCTGAGCGTCGAAATCAATTCACATTTTCACGCGGTGGTGAGCGGCATAGAGGACGATCGGCACATAGCGCACCTGGGCAGCGCGTGTGAGCTCAAGGAGATCATTTCGATGTATGGCCTGGAGGCCCCGAATGCAGTGATTTCCGGCATCCCTTTTTCAACCATGAGTCGTGACGTGGGATCGCAAATTCTCGAGGCGGTTTCATCCTTACTCGCCCATAACGGACGTTTCGTGACCTACCAATTGAGCAACCGGGTTGTCTCCTTGTGCCAGCCTTTCCTGGGAACAGCGCAAACTGCGATGGAGCTCTTCAACATCCCGCCAGTGCGAGTGTTCCAGTGGGAGAAGAACGGTATCCGACGATCGACGCGTAAGTAGCCAGGCTCCGTTCTTCGTGACTTGAACCGACCTAATCATCGCAACGAAGAGGAGGGCATGTCATGAGCCTCGATCGCTTGGTGTTTGCAGTTGCCGGCGTGTTCATTCTCGTCAGCCTGCTGCTGTCTCAGGTCCATCATGTCTACTGGCTGTGGTTCACGGCTTTCGTGGGCGCCAATATGCTGCAGGCGTCATTCACGGGCTTCTGCCCCCTCGCCAAGATCCTCAAGGCGCGCGGCGCCCAGCCGGGACAGGCGTTTGATTAAGCTCGTCTGGTAGCGGGGCACGCAGCGGCAACGGGTCGCGCGACCGCCTGAAACGATCGATAGCGAGGAGGGTTGAATGTAATGGAGCCGATCTTCGTCGTGAACCCGGAACAGCGCGCCATTCTGGATACCGTCGCGCGGTTCGTCGAAGAGGAGGTGAGGCCGCGTGCCGCCCGGCTCGACGCCGACCCGGATCCCGCGGGGGGATTTTCCTGGGAGATCGTGGAGAAGGCCCACGAGGTGGGCATCCGCACGATGACGCTGTCCGAGAAATGGGGCGGGCTGGGGACCGACTCCCTGACCACCGCGATGGTGATCGAGGAGCTGGCGATAGGGGACATCGGGGTGTCCGTCATCTTCGCGCAGACGCTCAAGATCGCCCAGATCATGGAGAAAGCGCTCAATCCAAAGCAGCAGGCGCGCATCCTGCCGAAGTTCGCGTCCGACCCGCGCGGCATGCTCGCCATCGGGATCACGGAGCCGGACACTGCCTCCAACTATTTTCTGCCGCATCCGACGCCGTTTCGCACTAGCGCGAAGAAGGCTGACGGCGGCTGGATCGTGAACGGGATGAAGCATTTCATCTCCAACGGCAACCGGGCGAGCTTCTACCTGCTGTTTGCGCAGACCGAGCCGGGCAAGCCGCTCGCCGAAGGCTCGACCTGCTTTCTCCTGGAGCGCGGCCGCCCCGGCTTCACCATCGGGCGGGTGCACGACAAGATGGGCGAGCGGCTCGCCAACAACGCCGAGCTGGTGTTCCAGGACTGCTTCGTGCCGGACGAGAACGTCGTCGGCGAGCCCGGCAAAGGATTCGGCGTCATGGTGCAGTTCTTCCCGCAAAGCAATGCATACGCCGCGGCCACGATCCTCGGCGTCGCGGTCGCACTGCACCGCAAGGCGGTCGAGTGGGCACAGCTGCGCGTGCAGGGCGGCAAGCCGCTGATCGAGCACGACGGCATTCGCGCGCAGCTCGCGGAGATGCGCATGCTGATTGACGCCTCCCGCTCGTATCTCCACCGCGCGGCGTGGCTCGCGGACCACCAGGAGCACGGCTGGGACAGGACGCTGGGGGCGCTGCCCAAGGCGATGGCGGCGCAGGCAGCCTGGAAGATCGCGACCTGGACCATGGAAATCCATGGCGGGCACGGCTATATGAAGGAATTCGGCGTGGAAAAGCTGGTTCGCGATGCGGCGGCGTTCCTCCATTCGGACGGCGTGAACCGCACGCTGTTTCTCAAGGCCGCCAACTTCATGTTTCGGAACTGAACGGCGGCTCCGCGGGACGGCGCGCATGAAAGCAATGGTTCTGAAGGGCCCGAATACGCCGTTCGAGCTGAGGGACGTTCCCGACCCGGTGGCGGGCCCGGGTGAGGCTGTTGCCCGCGTGCTGGCCTGCGGCGCGGGATTGACCATCCAGCACATCAAGGCGGGACGCATCGCGGCCGATTTCCCACGCATCATCGGGCACGAAATCACCGGGGAAATCGTCGAGGCAGGGGCAGGCGTGAGGGGGCTCGCCGTCGGCGATGCCGTCACCGCCTACTTTTACCTCAACTGCGGCCATTGCCGCTGGTGCCTCGCGAACCTGGAGCCGCTGTGCGAGAACTCGGGCGGCAACGTCGGGAAGAACTGCGACGGCGGCTACGCCCAGTACATCAAGCTTCCCGCGCACATCTTCATCAAGCTGCCGGCGGGCCTCGACTACAAGGCGCACCCGGCGGAGATCGGCGTGATCACCGATGCGCTCGCCACCCCGTACAAGGTTCTCAACCGGGCCCGCGTCAAGGCCGGCGAGACCGTCGCGGTGTTCGGCGCCGGCGGCGGCGTGGGGATCCACCAGGTGCTGATGGCGAAATGGGCGAAGGCGCGAGTGATTGCCGTCGATGTTGCGCGCGCCAAGCTCGACGCCTGCCTCAAGGCCGGCGCCGACGCCGTGATCGATGCCTCGGCTTGCGACCCAGCCACGGCGCTGCGCGATCTGACGCACGGACAGGGCGTCGATGTCGCCATCGATTACGTTTCCGCCACGGAGACTCTCGAAGCCGGGGTAAAAGCCCTGGGGCGGCGGGGGCGGCTGGTCACGCTGGGAGGGGCCGGCAAGACGTTCCAGGCGTCCTCACTCGAGATCATGCTCGGGGAGCAGGATCTGCTCGGGAGCCGCTACGTTTCGCGTACCGACATCCTTGATACGCTCAATATCGTTGCGCGCGGCGAGGTGTGGCCGCTCGTCAGCGACGTCCGGCCCCTCGCGCAGGCCGAAGCGCTGCACGAGCGGCTGGAGCGAGGCGAGATCATCGGGCGCGCAGCGTTGCTCGTTGGCTGACGGGCAAGCTTGATGGACACGTGGGGCCAGACATCGCCCAAGCATTGAGATGAAGACTTAACGGAACGCTCTGTGAAAGACCAAGAGGGGAAAGATTTGAAATATCTTGTGACTTTGCTGTTGATCTCAATAAGAGGGTCATGAGCGACCACCATCAGCACGACGACGGCCACGTCGGCGAGCACGACCGCCCGCTCTCGGGCCCGGCGCTGCGCGTGAAGGCGCTGGAATCGCTGCTGGTCGAGAAGGGTCTCGTCGATCCCGCGGCGCTCGATGAGCTGATCGACACCTTCGAGACCAAGGTGGGGCCGCGCAATGGCGCCCGTGTCGTCGCCCACGCCTGGGTGGATCCGGTCTACAAGCGGCGCCTCCTCGCGAATGGCGCCGCCGCCATCGCCGAGCTTGGCTTCGCCGGGCGAGGCGAGGAGATCGTGGTGATCGAGAACACCCCCAAGGTCCGCAACCTGGTCGTGTGCACGCTCTGTTCCTGCTATCCGTGGTCCGTACTCGGGCTGCCGCCGGTCTGGTACAAGTCGGCGCCGTACCGCTCGCGCGCGGTCATCGACCCGCGCGGCGTGCTGAAGGAGCTGGGCGGCGAGGTTCCGGACGACGTCGAGGTGCGCGTGTGGGACTCGACGGCCGAGCTGCGCTACCTGGTGCTGCCCGAGCGCCCGGCGGGAACGGAGGGCTGGAGCGAGGAACAGCTGGCGGAGATCGTCACGCGCGACGCAATGATTGGAGTCGCGCAGGTGACCGTGCCGGCGGGGAGCAGGCGATGAACGGCGTGCACGACATGGGCGGCATGCACGGCATGGGGCCGGTCGAGATCGAGCAGAACGAGCCCGTTTTCCACTCGAAGTGGGAGGCGCGCGCTTTCGCGCTTACCGTTGCCGCCGGCTTTCACCGCAAATGGAACATCGACATGGGCCGTTATTCGCGCGAGCGGATGCCTCCCGTCCGCTACCTTGCCGCGAGCTACTACGAGCGCTGGCTCTTCGGGCTGGAGAAGCTGCTGGTCGAGCAGGGGCTGGCGGCGGCGACCGAGCTGGAATCGGGACACGCGAAGTCGAGATGGGGCGGAACACGCGCGCTCGGTGTTTCGGGAGTCGCGGCGTACCTGAGCGACCGGCTCAAAGCCCGTCTCGCCGACGACGTGCCGCCCAAATTCAAGCCGGGCGACCACGTCGTGGCGCGCAATATCCATCCGGTCGGCCATACTCGGCTGCCCCGCTACGCGCGCGGGCGGCGCGGCCTGGTCGACCGCGATCACGGTGTATTCACTTTTGCCGACTCGAACGCGATGAGCCGGGACAAGAAGCCACAACATCTGTACGGCGTGCGTTTCGCCGCCCGCGAGCTGTGGGGGCCCGACGCCCCGGAGCGCGACAGCGTGTACGTGCTCCTCTGGGATGACCATCTCGATGCGGCCTGAGGCCAACCTCGGCGCGCTGCCTGCGCTGCCGCGCGACGAGGAGGGGCCCGTGTTCAAGGCGCCGTGGGAAGCGCAGGCCTTTGCGATGACGCTCTCGCTGCACACGCAAGGCGCCTTCACCTGGCGCGAGTGGGCCGATGCGCTTGCGGCCGAGCTCGGCGCGGCGGTCGCGCGCGGGGAACCGGACGATGGCAGCCATTACTACGAGCACTGGCTCGCCGCGCTGGAGAAGATGGCCGCCGGCAAGAAGCTTGTCGCGGAACAGGAGCTGGAGCGGCGCGTGGACGAGTGGGATGCGGCCGCCCGTGCCACGCCGCACGGCAAGCCGATCGAGCTGCCGCGCCGCTGATTGCCAGTCCAGCTGGAATGGCAATCAGACACCAATCAAGTGTCTTTCTTTGCGTCACTATTATTTGATAACCTTCAGGGGCAGGAACTGCTGCTCTCAATTCACTTACCAAAGGAGTAACTTCTATGGAACGAAAAAAAGCGAGCGATTTCCCGCAGGAAGTCCTCGATCTGTTCGACAGATACGTTCACGGCAAGATGAACCGCCGTGACTTCCTCGATCGCGCCACGAAGTACGCGATCGGCGGGTTCACGGCCGCGGCCATGCTGGAATCCCTCAGTCCCAATTTCGCGTGGGCGCAGCAGGTCGCCAGGGACGACGCTCGAATCAAGGCCGAATACCTGACCTATCCGTCGCCGCAGGGCTCGGAAACCATGCGGGGGTACTTTGCGCGTCCGGCGAAGGCCGAGGGGAAGTTGCCCGGCGTGCTGGTCATACACGAGAACCGCGGCCTCAATCCCTATACCGAGGACGTCGCGCGGCGCCTGGCCGTGGAGGGCTACGCGGCCTTTGCGCCGGATGCACTCACGCCGGCCGGCGGTTATCCCGGCGACGAGGACAAAGCCCGGGACATGTTCGCCAAGCTTGACCCCAAGAAACGGACGGAGGACCTGGTCGCCGCCGCCGGTTTTCTCAAGTCGCATCGCGAATGCTCGGGCAGGATCGGCGCCGTGGGCTTCTGTTTCGGAGGCGGCATCGTCAACGTGCTGGCAGTGCGGCTCCCGGATCTCGCGGCGGCGGTGCCTTTCTACGGAACCCAGCCGAGCGCCGTGGATACCGCCAGGATCAAGGCGCCTCTCCTGATCCATTACGCCGATCACGACGACCGAATCAATGCCGGCTGGCGCCCCTTCGAAGCGGCGCTCAAGGCGAATGGCGTGAGATACGAGATGCACATTTATCCGGGCACGAATCACGCCTTCCATAACGACACGACACCGCGCTACGACGAAGCCGCAGCCAAGCTGGCGTGGTCACGCACACTCGCCTTTTTCAAGGAACATCTTAAGGGCTGATTCCGCTATCATCGACATCCCGCAAGCGATTCCTTGGGGAGGGGGCACATGGCGCAGTTGAAACTTTCCATCGCGACCACGGATTACGATCATTTCCGGGATTTCCGGCTGGGATTCGTGATGGCCGAAGGCATCGAGCACAACTGGCTCAATCTCGGCCACCACGAGTGCTTCGCGCGCTTCACGGCCAACCGCGAATTCGACGTGTCCGAGCTCTCCTTCGCGAAATTCGCGGCCCAGGTGACGCGCCAGGACAGCGACATCATCGGGCTTCCCGTCGTCTGCTCGCGGCTGTTCCGCTTCAGTTCCTTCTACGTGAACAGGAAAAGCAACATCAAGACGGTGAAGGACCTGATCGGCAAAAAGGTCGGCTCGCCGGAATGGGCGCACTCGGCGGCCGTCTATATGCGCGGCTGGATGCACAACGACATGGGCGTGAAGTTGACGGACGTGCACTGGTACCAGGCGGGCGCGAATGCGCCAGGCCGCGATGAAAAGGTCGAACTGAATCTCCCCAAGGGCGTGAAGCTCACGCGCGTCCCCGACAAATCCCTGAGCGAGTTGCTGGCCGCGGGCGAGATCGACTGCGCCATCATCGCGCGCCCGCCGACCTGCTTCGTGGAGGGCCACCCTGACGTGGCGCGCCTGTTTCCGAATTATCACGAGATGGAAGAGGAATACTACGAGCGGACCCGGGTCTGGCCGATCATGCATATCATCGCGATGAGGAAGCGGATCCTGGACGAGAACCCCTGGGTCGCGCGCAATCTCTACAACGCTTTCCTGGAGTCGAAGCGCCGCAGCCTCGAGCGCCTGCTCGATCCCGCCGTGTCGCGCTATCCGCTGGCGTGGCTTGCCACCTATGCGCGCAACATGCGCGACATGTTCGGCGGCGATCCGTTTCCCTACGGGATCGAGGAAAACCGCCCGACCTGGGAACAGATGGCGCTCTACACCTGGCAGCAGGGCATCGCCCACCGCCACTTCAAGCCCGAGGAGATCTTTCCGCAGGGCATGATGACCAAGGTCGTGATCTGAAGCGCAAGGATGAAGGTGGAAGGCGGAAGGATGACCCGGTTGTCACTTCCGCACTGCGGGGGTCATCATTCATCCATCATCCTTCATCCTTCGGCCGGTACGTTACCATGGATATGAGTACAGCGATGTCGCGGGGGCCAGTCGAGGCCGAACTGCTGCGGGACCTCGCCGCCGCGAGCCGCATCCTCGCCGCGCAGGGCGTCGTGGATGGCTTCGGCCACGTATCGATGCGGCATCCGTCAGCGCCCAATCGCTATCTGATGGCGCGTTCGATCGCGCCTGCGCTGGTGACGCCTGTTGACATCATCGAGTACGACCTTGACAGCAATCCCTGCAATGCCAACGGCCGCGGCAGCTTTCTCGAGCGCTTCATCCACGGCGAAATCTACAAGGCCCGGCCGGACGTCATGTCCGTCGTGCACAGCCATTCACCGTCCGTGGTGCCGTTCGGGCTCGTCGGCGTGCCGATGCGGGCGATGTTCCACAACGCGGCCTTCATCGCTGCCGGCGTGCCGGTGTTCGACATCCGCGAGCAATTCGGCGCCACGGACATGCTGGTCAGCGACGGGGCGAAGGGCGTCGCGCTTGCCGGAGTGATGGGCGACCGGGATATCGTGCTCATGCGGGCGCATGGAGCTGTGGCCTGCGGGCCGACGCTACAGGCGGCGGTGTTCCGCGCGGTCTACACCGAGGTCAATGCCCGTATCCAGCATTGGACGATGGCGCTGGGGAACGGGGCGCCAATGGCGGCGCTCGACGAGGAAGAAGGCCGGCTCGCGGACGCGGTCAACCAGGGCGCCGGCAGGCGCGCGTGGGATCTCTGGCGCACGCAGGTGCGAAGCCAGGTCGGCTGGTAGCCGCCCGGCTTCGCGTGATTCGCGGGTCGCGGATGGCGGATGGTGTTGGTCAAGTCACGAGCCGCGAGCCGCCAGTCACTTGAGTGCAGGCAGGAAGGGAGCACATCATGCCGGATACCGCATTGAAGCAGCAGCTCGTCGATTGCATCCGGATGCTGGAGCAGTCCGACATCATCGATTACAACGGCCATGCCAGCATTCGCGTCGCCGACAACCGCCTCCTCATCAATATCGGGTCCTGCCAGCGCAGCCAGCTCAAGGTCGGTGACATCTGCACGATCGACATGGAAGGAAATGTGATCGAGGGCAGCGGCAGGCCGCCGCTGGAATTCCACCTGCATGCCGGCATCTACCGGGCGCGGGCGGACGTGAAGGCGGTCGTGCACGCGCATCCGAAGTGGTCAACCTTCCTCACCATGGTCGGAGAAAGCTACCAGCCGGTGTACGCGCAAGGCTCGCTGGTCTACCCGATGCCGGTGCTCGACTCGCCGAACTCGATCAACAACCGGGCGATGGCTGACCGGCTGGCGGCGACGCTTGGCGACCGGCCGGCGGCGATGATGAAGTCGCACGGCGCGGTGACGGTCGGCAAGGACATCGTCGAGGCCTTCGTCCTCGCCAACTATCTCGAGGAGAATGCCTACCGCCAGTACATGGCGCTGCAGATCGGCAAGCCCTATGCGTTCAGCGAGAAGGAAGTGGCACTGTGCCGCGAGAAGCTCTGGACGGAGAGCCTCTTCAAGCGCACGTGGGATCATTTCCGCGCGAAGCTTGACTGACGACGTAAAGCTTCACCGCCAAGGACGCCAAGAACGCCAAGAACGCCAAGGAAAATAAACGCCTCAACGCGAAGGACGCGAATCCGCGCCGGTCACATGTCCGCCGCACGCATCACTCAGAGCGACCTTTCAACTAGGGCCCTGAGTTCCGCCGTGACCTCGGGCTCGATGCCAAACCAAGCTTTCCACGCAGGCCGTCCCTGGTGCAGCAGCATGCCGAGACCGTTGATGGTGCGGTTGCCGCGCTTGCGGGCCGCGGCGAGGAACGGCGTTTCGAGCGGGATATAGATGATGTCGGCGGCGAGCGCGGTCTTCGGCAGCTTGTCCAGCCGGATGTCGAGGGCCGCCTGGCCGACCATGCCCTGGCTGGTGGCGTTGACGACCATCGCCGCGTCTTCCAGAGCATCGTGGCGCTCTTCCCAGGACAGGGACTCGATCGGGCCGCCGAACTCGGCAGCAATGCCCTTCGCGCGGGGCAGCGTGCGGTTGACGAGCCGGATCTCCCTCGCGCCCTCCTGCAGGAGGCCATAGCACACCGCGCGCGAGCCGCCGCCGGCACCGAGCACGACGATGGGTCCGGCGTCCGCCCGCCAGCCCGGCTGTTCCTGTTTGAGGTTGTGGATGAAACCAAAGCAATCGTTATTGCTGCCGGAGAGGGAGCCGTCCGCCCTGACGACCACGCAACTGATCGCGCCGATGCGCATTGCCATGGCGTCCACCTCGTCGACGATCGTCATGGCCAGCTGCTTGTGCGGGATGGTCAGGTTGCAGCCCGCGAAGCCCAATGGGGGGAGCGCCCGCAACGCCGCCGCGAGGCCCTCGGGCCTGATCGCAAGCGGCACGTAGGTTCCAGCCAAATCATGCCGCTTGAACCAATAGTTGTGCAGCAGCGGCGAGCGCGAGTGCATGACGGGCCAGCCCATGACGCCGGCAAGCAGGAAACGATCGGGATGTGCCATGGGTTACCAGGAGACGTCGGGAACGGTCTCCATTCTACGCAACCTTCTGCTGCAATGAGGTGACGGGATGCGGGCGACGGAGGATGCAAGGATAGCGGCGCAAGGGTGACGCTGACCTGGTATTTGTAGTAACCGGGGATTGGCGCGATACTTCCAGGAGACCCAGTGTGACCCTGAGGTCCCCGTTCAGGAGGCGCACATGAAGCAGACCTTGATGCATACGCTGCTTGTTCTCGCTGCCGCGGGCGTTTCCGCCGGAGCTGGCGCGCAGGCAGCCTCCACGCAACCCGCCTATCCAACCAAGCCGATTCGAATTGTCGTGCCATTCACGCCCGGGAGCGCGACTGACATCATCGCACGCATCGTGGGTCCCAAGCTGGCGGAACGCTGGGGCCGGCCGGTCGTGATGGACAACCGTCCGAGCGCCGGCGGCGTCGTCGCCTGCACCATCGTCGCGGAGGCGACGCCCGATGGCCACACGCTCATGGTGACCGGGTCCAACTTCGCGGGGAGCGCGGCGCTCTATTCGAAGCTGCCCTACGACCCCGTCAAGGACTTCTCCGGCATCACCCAGATCGCAAGCACGCCGCTCGTCCTGGTGGTCGCGCCCGCCCTCGGAGCGAAATCGGTCAAGGAGTTGATCGCGCTCGCGCGCGAGAAGCCGGGGCAGCTCAACTATGGCTCGACCGGCCTGGGCAGCGGACCTCATTACGGCGGTGAGCTGTTCAAGCTGGCATCCGGCATCAACGCGGTGCACGTGCCGTACCGGGGCTCGCCGGAATCGCTTACCGACCTGATGGCCGGCCGCGTTCACTTCATTCTCTCGCCTGTCCTGGCGGCCGCGCCATTGATAAGGAGCGGGAGGGTGTTGGCGCTGGGCGTGACGACCACGTACCGCGCACCGGCGCTGCCGGACGTGCCGACGGTGGCAGAAGCTGGGCTCGCCGGGTTCGAGTACCAGGGGTGGTACGGGATGCTGGCGCCGTCCAAGACGCCGCGCGCGATCATCAACCTGCTCGCAAAGGAAACCGGGCAGATCCTCGAGCTTTCCGACATCAAGGAGCGCATCGCGAACCAGGGCGCGGCGGCCAAGTCGAGTACCCCGGACGCTTTCGACCGCCTCGTGCACAATGAAATCACGACGCGCAGGAAAGTGTGGAAGGCTGCCGGCGTAAAAGCTGAATGACCATCGCGCCCCAGGGGCCGGGCTCGGGTTCTCGTATTACGAGCCTCGCTCCTTTACTGCCCTAATCATATTGGTTGCCGCCGGCGGTCTGCGCGGGTATTCTTTGTCGGCGGCACTGCCGACCCAACCACAAGGAGAGCTCATATGTCGATTCAAACCGGCGCCGCAGCGCCTGAATTCACGCTCGCTTCGCACACCGATCAAAAGGTCGCGCTATCCAGCTTTCGCGGCCGGCCGGTCGTGGTCGCTTTCATGCCGTTTGCATTTACCGGCGGGTGAACGAACCAGGTCAACGGGTTCCGTGCGAACTACGATGAATTCAAGAAGCTGAACGTCGAGATCCTGCAGATCAGCGCCGACCCTGCTCCCAGCCTCAAGGGGTGGGCCGAGAAGTTGGGCGGCGTGCCCTTCCCCTTGCTGTCGGACTTCTGGCCGCATGGTGCGGTTGGCAAGGCCTACGGGGTCTTCAACGAGGAGCGCGGCATGGACAAGCGCGCGGCGTTCGTCCTCGACGCCAAGGGAATCGTCCGCTATGTAAAGCTTTACGAGCCCGGGACCATACCCGAGAGCAAGGAGCTGCTGGAGCAGCTGCGGAAAATCTGAACCGCGCGCGGCGGGTGGATAAGGTCAGACTGCGTTGACCTGGCTACTGCCAACTCTGCAACAGGGGACAGCTCAGGCTGTCCCTTTTGCTTTACGCCTCATTCCCGCACGAGGTTGAGCCCCGAAATCTGCACCCGCACGCGCAGAGTGCTCGGGCATCTCCTGTCGCCCGTGCGGCGGGTTACCAATCGAGATTTGCACGAGTGGCGGGCGCTGCACAGCCGATTCGTGACGTTGTGCGCGGATGCTGATATTCGATTGTGACATTGTGCCGCAAGTACCTGATTTTCCGACGTACGGTCAACCAGTTTTCCCGCGGCCACGTTACCATGACGGTGTTTTTCGTTTCTTCATCCTGTCTCGGAGGGGCCGATGAATCGACTGCTGATCATGCTGGTCTCGGTGGTACTGGGAAGCCTGCTTGCAGGCGGGGCCGTCGCTAACGACCAGCGCGGCAGCGCGGCGGGCGTCACCCAACTCATTCTCCTGTTTTTTTCAGATGTGTCGCGCGGCTTGCTGCCGAAGCGCGTCGTGGCTGAGGATAAGGATTGGAAGATCGTAAAGGATGCCGAGCGGGAGCAGGACGCCCGCAGATCGCAAGAAGAGCGCCGGCGCGAAGCATACAAGCGCGCGGAGGAGCAGGAGCGCGAAGCGCGCAAGGCGCGGGACGAGTATCGACGCGAAGCCTGGAACGTGCTGGGCGAGCGTCGCTATTCAGGCGACGCGCGCGCAGAGGCGCACGGGCGGTTACGCGTCGCAGAGCGGCGGATGAATGAGCGGGAATGGGAGGCGCAGAAGGCAAAGGAAAATTATCAGCGCGAGGCTCGCAAGGCGCGAGAGGAGCGCCGCCGCGAAGCCGAGAGGGCAACCCACGGGGGCTAGTGAACCACAGAGCGACGGGCGCTCCCGAAACTGCCCATCGCTGGCAACGCAATGAGTCAGGACCGGGCTGATTCGATGCAAGTCGTTCAGCCACTTTGATAGAGGGACAGCAACCGCTGTCCCTTTTTGCTTTGCGTTTCATGCCCCGCAGGCTGCGCGACCACGAGATTCACATCGACGCGGGCTGCGTCCTGAAGTACTGGCCACCGGTCTAAACGCTTGCCCTCGAGGCGAAGCGCCGGCGGTAAAATGAATTGATTTTCTGGACGGTCACAATTCCAGAGGGAGGAAATCGTTGAGCAGTGGAGGGGTCGCACCACCGGCCAGATCCGGACCCGCGCCTGCCGGTGCCGGCGAGCGGGTCATTCGACCGGAATTCACCGGCTCGGCGGTCGAGTATTTCCGCATCTGGATTGTCAACCTGTTCTTCACGCTGATCACGCTCGGCATTTACTCGGCCTGGGCGAAGGTCCGCAAGAAAAGATACTTCTATGGCAGCACCCGTCTTGACGGCGATTCCTTCGATTATTTCGCCAGCCCGAAGACGATCCTGAAGGGACGGATCGTCGCGTTCTTCGTTTTCGTGATCTACGCGTTTGCGGCCGAGCTTTACCCGCTGTCGGGCTACGCGTTCTGGGCGCTGTTTCTGCTGATCCTGCCATGGCTGGCGACGCGGGCGCTCGCGTTCAATGCGCGCAATTCGGCGTATCGCGGCCTGCGCTTCGATTTCGCGGCTACGCCCGGGGAAGCGGCGCGGATCTACTTCGGCATGCCGGTGGTCGTGGCGCTCACGCTGGGGCTCGCCTTCCCCTGGTTCATGGCACGCCAGAAGGCGTTTGTCCTCTCTCATCACGGGCTCGGCACGACCCGCTTCGGCTGCGAGGTTTCGGCGAGCGAGTTCTTTGGAGTCTATATTCTCGGCACTATCATCCTGCTCGCGCTCGTCGCCCCGGCCGCGGTGCTGATGGGATTTGCAGTCGCCAGCCAGGCGCTGCCGGAAGCCATTTCCTGGATGGGATTCGTAGTTCCGATGGTCCTGATGTACGCGGCTTACGCGGTGGTCTACGCGTTCATCCAGGCGCGCACGACGAACCTGCTCTGGAACGGCGCCCACGGCCCCGGGTTCCGATTTTCCAGCTCGCTCGGCGCCGCGAAGCTGGCGCGCCTGTACATCGGCAACGTAATTGCGATCGCGGTCACGGCGGGGCTTCTCATTCCCTGGGCCGTCATCCGCACGCTACGCTACCGGATCGAGAATCTTGCGATGTTCGTCGAGGACGAGGTTCCCCACGAGGCCAACCCGTTACTGGAGCGGGTGGGCGCCACCGGCCAGGAGCTCGGCGACATCTTCAACCTGGACCTCGGAATATGAGCGTCCTGCAGGCGGATTACTTCGACGGCAAGACGTCCCGGAAGCGCCCGGTAAGCATGATGATAGCGGGCGGCAAGCTGAAGATCGTCGGCCGCGACGTGAACGAGGAATTCGACGCGCGCGGGGTGCGCAGGTCGCTGCGCATCGCAAACACGCCGCGTTGGCTCTATCTTCCGGGCGGGGGGGCGTGCGTCACGTCCAACAATGACGCGATGGACCGCATGACGCGCGATCGCCGCTACGAACTCATTCTGCACCGGTGGGAGTCGCGCCCGGCATACGCCGTGCTCGCGATCGCCATGGTCGTGGCGGTGTTGTGGCTGCTGGTCGACCGCGGGCTGCCGGTGGCGGTCAACGAGATCGCCGCGCGCATTCCGGTCGAGGCCGAAGCGGCGCTCGGCCGCGAGACGCTAGAGGGAATGGAGCGGTATTTCCTGCAGCCCTCCAAGCTGTCTTCCGCCCGGCAGGCGAGGCTGCGCGCCGGGTTCGACGCGGTGGCGCGCGCCGGGGGCGAGACCACGCCCTACCGCCTGGAGTTTCGTTCCAGCCCGATGATCGGGGCGAATGCGTTTGCCTTGCCGTCGGGAATCATCGTCATGACGGACGAACTGGTGAAGCTCGCGAGGAATGACCAGGAAATCATCGCGGTTCTGGCGCACGAGCTGGGTCACGTACGCCACCGTCACACGATGCGGCGTCTGCTCGAAGGCTCCGCGACCGCCCTCATCATCGCCGGGGTGACCGGCGACATCGCGTCGACAACGTCTCTTGCAGCGGCCGCGCCGACGCTTCTGCTGCAGACCAAGAACTCGCGCGGCCACGAACGGGAGGCCGACGTCTTTGCGATCGAGTTGATGCGGGGGAGCGGGCTCGAGCCGCGCCACTTTGCCGCCATTCTCAAACGGCTCGAAGGCGAAACGCCGCAGCGCGGCGGCTTGCCGACATTCCTGTCATCGCATCCGCCGACCGCGGAGCGGGAGATGCTCGCGGGCGCGGGCGCCGCGAGCACCGGCGAGGAGGGCGGGCAGGATGCGGAGGAGGGTGCTGAGCCGGCAGCGGCGCCCGACAAGCCGGTTCTTGTGGCGGTTGATCCGGTGCAGCGGCACATCGTCGCACTGCTCGAGCAACGGAGCTACTCGGAACTGGAGCGCTTGCTGGGGGGCTATCAACGCGCATTCGAGGAGGAGCAGAGCACCAGCTCACGACTTGAAAACGCGTTCCTGGCATTCCGCCGGATTCCGGGAAGCGCGGAAACCGCACTCAGCGAATGGGTCGAGAAATACCCGTCCTCATACGTGGCGTTGATCGCGCGCGGGAGTTTCTTCTATTCCCGGGGACTGGAAGCTCGCGGCACCGCCTTCATCCAGGACACGCCCGAGGAGAACATCCGGGCCATGCGTTCCTACCTGGAAAGAGCGCGCAGAGACCTGGAACGCTCGCTGGGATTGACGCAGAGGCCCTATTTGAGCCGCCTGACTTTGATGGCGATCGCCCGCGTCTCGGGCGACCGCAAGGTTGCACGGGCACAGTACACGGAGACAGTGAAACTCGCGCCGCAGAGCGTGGAGTTGAGGCTCGCGCACATGACTACCCTCGAGCCGCGCTGGGGTGGCAGCTATGCGGAGATGGAGGCACATCTGGCCGAATCGCGCTCGCAGCTCAAGGACCCCGGCGCGGTGGACCGACTGGCCGCGCGAATTCCCGCCTACCGCGCGCACGAGCGCCAGCAGGCGAAGGATTTCGCGCAGGCCCTCAAGCGCTACGACGAGGCAATCGGGCTGCATGCGAGCGCGCGCACGCTCTGCGAGCGCTCCTATGTGCTGAGCCAGTTGAAACGCGATGCCGAGGCCTTCGCCGATATCAAGCTGGCGCTGTCCAAAGCGCGAGACGACCGCTACTGCCTGGAGCGGGCGGTTGCGTTGGCGTCCAGTGCCGGCAATTCAGACGAGGCCATTGGAGTATTGAACCTCGTCATCGAAGCCGACCCGGCCTCCAACCATGCGTTCAACCAGCGTGGGTGGCGATACCAGCAGCAGGGCAGGGCGGATCTTGCGTTCCAGGACTTTCTCGCCTCCGCCAGGCTCGGCGACGGGTGGGGGCAATTGATGACCGGCAAATACTACTGGGCGGGCAAGGGGGTGAAGGAGGATCGCGAGGAGGCGCTCTCCTGGCTGCGCAAGGCCGCCGCGCAAGGCCATCCCGACGCAAAACTGAGCCTCGAGCAGGCGCTGCAGCAGCTTGGAAGAAGCTAGGTTGTCAGGCGGATTTGCGTCCGCTCCTGCCTACCGGTAGCGGATCTTCATGGCGAGGATGGACAGCGCCAGCGTCAGGGTGATCACGTTGGCGACGATGATCGGCCAGGCGTCGAGCAGGATTCCATAGACGAGCCACAGCGCGACTCCGCTCGTGAAGGTCGCGTACATCCCGAGCGAGATGCCGCGCCCGGAGCGCATGCGCCAGGTGTGCAGCACCTGCGGGATGAATGCGATGGTCGAGAGCGCGGCGGCGGCGTAGCCGATCAGTTCGGTGGGGTTCATCTTCCGTTCCTGCCTCTTTTGGGCGTCAAGGGTCTCGCACGGGGCCGGGTGCGGGGGGCGCAGCGGGGGAGGCCTGCGCCAGCCGCACGGGCCGCTCCGTTCCGGTTCACAATTCGATGATTGTCAGGCATTGTCATGACATTGGGAAATGGCCGGGCAGACGCTATAAACTATGCGGCAGCTGCACTTATGCAATCTCAGGTAACCGATTCGCGATGAGCGCTTCCACGCGTTATTGTTGGCTGGAACGGGCGGGGGAGCAGGCCACGCTGTTTCTTTCAGGCACGTGGCACCTTCCCCGGATCGCCGAGATCGATGCCGCACTGGCGGGGGCAGGTATGCCCGCTTCGCCCCTGACGCTCGACGGGGCGGCCCTCGCCACGCTCGATACCGCGGCGGCGCTGGCGCTGCTGCGGCGCATTGCCGGCGCCGGCGCGAGCATCGAGCGGCTCGCCAACTTCAACGTCAGCCACGTTCGCGTGATCGAGGCCGTGCGCGCGCGCGTGGGCGACGCCACGGTCGAGGCCGAGCCGCGCCATCATGGCCCGCTGGCGGTCCTCGGCATGCATGCGATGGAGTTTCGCGGCCTGATGGAAGGCCACCTCAATTTCTTCGGCCGGTCCGCGGCGGCGCTGGGCGAAGTGGCGCTGCGGCCGCGCGCGCTGCGGCCTAAGGAACTCGCGGCCCAGTTCCAGCACGTCTGCATCGAGGCGATCCCGGTCGTCGTACTCGCTACATTCCTGATCGGGGTGGTGCTCACGTATCTGTTCGGCCTGCAGGCCGAGAAGTACGGCGCCAACATCTTCGTCGTGGACGGGGTGGCGATCGGCACCAGCCGCGAGCTCTCCCCGATCATCGTGGCCGTGATCGTCGCCGGCAGATCCGGAGCGGCGTTCACGGCGCAGCTCGGCACGATGCTGCTCACCGAGGAGATCGACGCGATCCGCAC
>Ga0184615_10000225_pt1 | contig 35545 bp, 33 predicted proteins | sample PLM4_65_coex_FD_133134 | JGI IMG/M metagenome (GOLD analysis project Ga0184615, IMG submission 133134) | Groundwater sediment microbial communities from an aquifer in East River, Colorado, USA - PLM4_65_coex | ecosystem: Environmental > Terrestrial > Soil > Riparian zone | place: USA: East...
AGGAACCTGAAACAGGGAATGGTGACGCTTCTGGGATCCTATTCAGAGTTTTCAGACGCAACCACCGATATTCTTAATAATAAACGGTACAGCGGCGGCTTCACGAGCCACTACGAAATCCTGCAAGATCTGCGAGGATCACTCGGTTTGACCTACGAGTATTACACTAATGAGCCGCTCGCTGCCAATACCAGGAAATATTTTGTGGATAGCGGCCTCAACTACACGATGGGCAAGGATATTACCATAGGGCTCACATACCGGTATATAGACTACTCATCAGAAAAGATAGCCATCGACAACAAGCAGGTAAACAGGGCAATTCTGGAAGTGAGGAAGGTTTTTTAACGATGATTAATGCACTGACAATAGATGTTGAGGACTACTTCCAGGTAAACGCCTTTACCAGCTGTGTCCGGCGTGATGAGTGGGATAAGTATCCCCTGAGGGTAGAGTGCAATATGCGGCGTATCCTGGCCATGCTGGACGAGTTCGGGATAAAAGCCACATTTTTTATACTCGGCTGGGTGGCGGAGCGACTGCCGACTATGGTTAAAGAGATTCAAGGCATGGGACACGAAATTGCCTGTCACGGCTATGGACATGAACTGATATACAGGATTGGACCAGAAAGATTCCGTGCCGATATACGTCGTTCAAAGTCCTTGCTTGAGGATATCGGCGGAGTAGTAGTCAATGGGTACCGTGCCCCCAGCTATTCAATAACCAAACAGTCACTATGGGCCCTGGATATTCTGGTTGAGGAGGGATTCACCTATGATTCCAGTATGTTCCCAATTTTGCACGATATTTACGGTATCCCGGGAGGCAAGCGCTTCCCTCATGAGATTCAGACTCAATCAGGAACGATCATGGAATTTCCGCTTTCTACCTTTCCCATGAAGGTAGGGAGGTGGGAATATCGCCTACCGATCGCCGGGGGGGGGTATCTTCGGCTCCTGCCCGCTCTCTTTGTTGGCCAGGCCATCCGTTACATCAACACATGCGAGAGGCAACCGGCAGTGGTCTATTTCCACCCATGGGAGATCGACCCACACCAGCCCCGCATCCGGGCCGGATTAAAATCCTGTTTCAGGCATTATCTGAATCTGGGAAAAATGGAAGCGAAAATCAAATATCTATTAAACAGCGTAAAGTTCTCTGCCATCCAGGACATGGGGGGATTTGAGCGGCAACAGAGCTGACACAATATCAGATGAAATATCGAGGTAAAGCTGATTTAACGACTGCACAAAAAAAGAAGCCCAGAAACCCATGCATTGCAGTCTACGCAGAATCGATTTTGCCCGGAAGTGTGAATGCGTATGAAGTTGAAATTAGTTGGTGTCCGGACCGGGAGTCTACCGAAAGAGGTGCACGAGATGGAGTTAGCCGCAGGGTACGCATTGAGAAAGCCTTCAGTCGTAATCCAACCTCGCAAGGGTCTATTCCAGCTAGACCTGAGAAGTGTATGGCAATATCGGGAACTACTTTACTTCCTCGTCTGGCGTGACGTGATTGTCCGGTATAAGCAGACGGCCATAGGAGCCGCCTGGGCTATCCTTCAGCCTCTGATAACGATGCTCATATTTACGCTGATTTTCGGCAGATTGGCCAAGATCCCCTCGGATGGGATACCCTATCCCGTTTTTGCCTTCGCCGCATTGCTTCCTTGGTCATACTTTGCTCAAGCTTTGACACGGAGTTCAAACAGCGTTGTCGGCAGCTCCAACCTGGTTACAAAAATTTATTTCCCTCGATTATTGATTCCCCTCTCCGCTTCGGTTGCACCAGTAGTCGATTTATTCTTCTCTTTCCTGGTTCTGTTGGGTCTGATGGCGTGGTTCAAAACATCTCCCACGTGGGGCCTGTTGGCACTGCCTCTTTTTCTGGGTCTCGCGATCATGACGGCTCTGGCCGTGGGGCTCTGGTCCTCGGCACTGAACGTGAGGTATCGGGATGTGGGGCATATCGTCCCATTCCTGAGCCAGGTCTGGATGTACGCATCACCCGTAGCTTACCCGATAAGCATGGTTCCGGAGAAATGGCGACTGCTCTACAGCCTGAATCCGATGGTGGGGGTGATCGAGGGGTTCCGTTGGGCACTTCTGGGGAAGGAGCATCCGGATTTCATGGCGATGGCAGTGAGCTCGGCCGTCGTATTTGTCTTGTTGGTCGGGGGAATAGTCTACTTCAAGCGGATGGAGCGGACGTTCGCTGATATAATCTGAGCCGGGGGCCATTGGATAGATCATGAACGATATCGCAATTAGAGTCGAAAAACTGTCCAAGCAATATAGCATCGGGACGTCGAAATACCGTAACGACACCCTGCGCGATCAGTTGGCGGACGGCTTGAAGTATCTCTTTCGACGGAACAGGCAGCCCCGTCAGTGCGAGGAATCATTCTGGGCCTTGAAAGATGTTTCCTTCGAGATCAAACAGGGTGAGATCGTCGGCATCATCGGCCACAATGGCGCCGGGAAAAGCACGCTGCTCAAGATACTTTCCCGCATAACCGAACCTACTGTCGGCGTGGGCGAGATTTATGGTCGAGTCGGCTCTCTTCTGGAAGTTGGCACCGGGTTCCACCCCGACCTCACGGGGCGGGAGAACATCTACCTCAATGGTGCCATCATAGGGATGAAAAAGGACGAGATCCGCCGCTGTTTCGATTCGATAGTCGCTTTTGCCGAGATCGACAAGTTTGTAGACATGCCGGTGAAGCGTTACTCCAGCGGCATGTATGTACGCTTAGGCTTCTCTGTGGCTGCTCATCTTGAGCCTGAGATACTGTTGGTGGATGAAGTTCTGTCAGTAGGTGATGCCGCCTTCCAGAAGAAGTGTCTGGGTAAGATAGATGATGCAGCAAAGGGAGGGAGGACGGTGATTTTTATTAGTCATAATATGACTGCCATAAATAGCCTGTGCAAGCGAGTAATATGGGTGAACAGCGGTGAAATTGTCGAAGACGGACCGTCAACAGAGATTGTGACAAGGTATTTGGCAAAGTCTGTGAAGGGCATGGATTTGTGTGAAGAGGTTTGGGATGACGTAGGTGGTGCACCGGGTAACGATATGGTGCGGTTCCACAGTGTGCGTGTGCGGCGTCAGGATGGTCGCCTGTCCGACCCCCTGACGATGCAGACGCCGTTTCAGGTGGAAGTTGAATGCTGGAATTTGGTGCCCGGTGCCCGCTTGCATATTACCCTGCATCTGTACACCACGGAAGGGGTAATTGCGTTCACCACAGCAAGCCTGAATGGTAATCACCCCATGCCGGCGGGTCTGTTTCGCAGCGTATGCTCTTTCCCCGGCGACTTGTTGAATAGCGGTCCTCATAGGTTTGTTGTGCTGGTGGTAAAGGACGCAAGCTCCGTGATCTATAGCCATGAAAGCCGAGTGTCATTCGACATACTTGACGTGAGAGAAAGACAAGGAGCCTATTTTGGCAGGGAGCCAGGCGTTGTGCAACCTGTGCTGAAATGGACAACGGAATACCTTGGTGAAGATCAGGAGCTTAAGCCTTTAGTCCGAAATGTTAGACAGGCGTTTTAATAAGGTACTGGAGTGACTTATGATAAAACCCTTTGAAAAACCCATTTATGTGACAAGGCCTTATTTGCCACCGTTGGAGGAGTTTTGCCACGGACTTGAAGAAATCTGGGAGAACCGATGGTTAACAAACAATGGACCCATCCTCCAACGTTTTACTCAAGAATTAAGCAACTTCTTCGAAACTGACAACATCTGTCTCTTTAATAATGGGACTCTGGCCCTCCAGATAGCCTTGCAGGGGATGGGAATCTCAGGGGAGGTTATCACAACGCCTTATACCTTTGTGGCGACAACCCATGCCTTGTTCTGGAACAAAATCAGACCGGTCTTCGTGGACATAGAGCCAGAGTATTACACCCTTGATCCTGAAAAAGTTGAAGCTGCAATCACTCCCTGGACAACAGCCATTCTGGCAGTTCACGTCTACGGCCATCCCTGCAAACTCAATCAGTTGGCCGACATTGCACGGCGGCACAATTTGAGACTCATTTATGATGCAGCTCACGCTTTCGGAACAAAGGTCGGTAACAAGCCGATCGCTCACTTCGGTGACCTGAGCATGTTCAGCTTCCATTCCACCAAATTGTTCCACTCCATTGAGGGAGGAATGCTGATTTTCCGAGAAGCAGGACTGAAAAGTGTGTTCGACTATCTGAAGAACTTCGGTTTTAAAAACGAGGTCGAAGTGGTCATGCCCGGTACCAATGCTAAAATGAACGAAATGCAAGCCCTGATGGGTATCCAGGTTCTGAAATACCTCGAAGAAATAATACAGAAGCGCACAAAGATCGCTGACATATATCGAAAAAGACTCAAAGAAGTCCCCGGCATTCGCCTCGTGCCGTCTCTATCTTCTGACATAAGATACAACTATGCTTACATGCCAATAGAGGTGGATGAACAAGAATTCGGGATGAGCCGCGATGCATTATATGAAAAACTTAAGGAATGGAATATATACACTCGTCGTTATTTCTATCCGCTAATCTGCGATTTCCCCTGTTATCGAAGTATTTCGGTGAATGGCTCCTTGACTGTTGCGCGTCGAGTGGCTGACCGCATATTGACACTACCGATCTACGACGGACTAGGATTAGCTGATGTCGAGACCATCTGCGAGATAGTTCACCACCTTCATCGTAAGACATTAGGTGAACCAATCGTCAACTTTGCAGATTATGCTGCTGCTCCCTCATAACTGCAATATCAAACGGACAGAAACAATGTCATTGCCTGAGAGCCAAAAGAGAGATGTGCAATGGGAGATGATGGAGGGAGGCTCATGAATTACCAATCCCCGTGGATGAATGACGAGCTGCGAATTTTCCGCGAATCGGTCCGCAATTTCATACAAAAGGAATTCGTGCCTCACCAAGCCCGCTGGCGCCAACAGCATCTCCCTGATGCCGAGGCCTGGACAGCAGCAGGCGAGATAGGCATTCTGCTCCCTGACGTGCCCGAAGAATACGGCGGTGGAGGTACCTTCGCCTATGAAGCCGTCGTGGTGGAGGAACTTGCTCAAGCGGGAGTACACTTTGGCTGCACCGTCCACAGCATCATGGCGCATTACATCCTCGTCTATGGCAGCGAGGAGCAGAAACGCAACTGGCTCCCCCGCATGGCCAGCGGCGAGTTGGTGGGCGCAATCGCCATGAGCGAACCCGCTGCCGGCTCTGATTTGCAGGGCATCAAGACCACTGCCCGCCGCGACGGTGACCACTATGTCATCAATGGCTCGAAGACGTTCATCACTAACGGCTGGCACGCCGGCATCGTTTGCCTCGCCGTGAAGACCGACGACAGAGCTGCCGGCCCGAAGGGTATCTCGCTCATCATCGTCGAAACGAAGAATCTTTCCGGATACCACGTTGGCCACCCACTTGAAAAAGTCGGCATGCACGGACAGGATACCTGTGAGCTTTTCTTCGACGAAGTACGTGTCCCGGCCACGAATCTCCTTGGGACCGCAGAAGGTAAAGGGTTCTCCCAGATGATGGAGCAATTGCCCTATGAACGTCTCACAGTTGGCTTGGGCGCAGTCGCAACGGCTGAACAAGCGGTGGCCATCACAACCATGTATGTGAAAGAGCGCACGGCGTTCGGCAAGCCACTGATCGATTTTCAGAATACGCGCTTCAAGTTGGCAGAATGCAAAACGGAAGCTCATATCGGTCGTGTTTTCATCGACAACTGTATAGAGCGTTTCATCGCCGGCCAGCTCGACGCAGCTACCGCCGCTATGGCGAAGTATTGGCTCACCGACAGCGAGTGCCGCATCGTCGATGAATGCGTTCAGTTGCATGGTGGCTACGGCTATATGATGGAATATCCGATCGCCCGTATGTGGGCGGACAGCCGCGTACAGCGTATCTACGCCGGCGCGAATGAAATCATGAAGGAGATGATCGCATGGTCGATGTGATTGTCGCTTTCAGTCAGCATTGCCCGTCTCCGTTAACACCAGTAACACGACATATCCTTGATGAGAGGAGTTTGAAATATGACACAGATAGCAATGAATGAATTATTGGCTGATAGGGCGATCACCCAAGATCCTGTGCAGAGCATCTCTACGCTGCCGATGCTCACCGATGCCGAGCGTCAGAAACTGCTGGTGGATTGGAATAATACAGCAGTGGCATATCCTGGGAGGAATCTCTGTTTGCACCAGTTGATCGAAGAGCAGGTCGTGCGAACTCCCGATCAGCCGGCCTTGGCGTTTGAGCAACAGAGGTTGACCTACGGCGAGCTCAACCGTCGCGCTAACCAACTCGCCCATCACCTGGGAGGGCTGGGAGTTGGGCCGGAAGTGATCGTAGGGCTTTTCGTTGAGCGCTCACTGGAGATGATGGTGGGCATTCTTGGCATCCTAAAGGCTGGAGCAGCTTACGTTCCCATTGATGCAGCATATCCTCAAGAGCGGATCGCGTTCATGCTCACAGATGCCAACGTCACAACGCTGCTCACGCAAACAAACCTTCTGGAAATGGTGCCGAGTGGTTTCGACCAGGTCGTTTGTCTGGATTCGTTCGATTGGGCTGGCTCCAACGCAACACAAGGTAACGCATGCGTCCATCCGGAACACCTCGCCTATGTAATTTATACGAGTGGCTCCACGGGCCGCCCCAAGGGCGTCTGTATCGAACATCGAAACATCGTTAATTACGTTTTGGGCGTTGCGGAACGGTTTCAGTTCAAGCCCGGAATGAATCATGCCACGGTGTCAACAATCGCTGCTGACCTGGGCAATACAGTGCTTTTCCCGGCGCTGGTTACAGGTGGCTGCCTGCATATCATCTCGCAGGAGCGAGTCGAGAACCAGGGGATGCTGTCTGATTACTTCAATCGAGAGAAAATCGACGTGTTGAAGATCGTGCCGTCACATCTGGCAGCATTGCAGGTTGGAAGACATCCAGAACATGTCATGCCCAGAAGCCGGCTGATACTGGGTGGCGAGGCCTCGCGGCTGGACTGGGTTGAGAGACTACGCACCTTGTCACCGAACTGCGAGATTTACAACCACTACGGTCCTACGGAAACGACAGTAGGAGTGTTGACTAATCATGTCGAACCGCAATTACCCATTACGCAGTCTGGCACACTCCCTTTAGGTAGACCTCTTCCCAATAGCCGCATGTACATTCTTGATGATGGTGGGCAGCCGGTGCCAATTGGCGTCCAGGGCGAGCTCTGCATCGGCGGCTACGGGGTCGCGCGTGGCTACCTTAATCGCCAGGATCTGACCGCTGAGAAATTCGTTCCAGATCCATTCAGTCCAGATCCTGGTGGGCGGGTGTATCGGACCGGTGATCTTGCGCGTTACCTGCCGGACGGGAATATCGAGTTTTGCGGTCGGATTGACCACCAGGTCAAGATACACGGCTACCGAATCGAGCTCGGCGAGATTGAAGGGGCGCTGCGCGAACACGGCGGTGTGCGAGAAGCCTTGGTGGTGGCGAGTGAGGATGAGGCTGGCAGTAAGCAGTTGGTTGCTTACGTGGTGCCTAAACGGGTGAACCAACCGCTTTGGGGGAGCAAGGCGCTTCATGTATTGCCTGATGGCTCGCCGGTGGCACATCTGAACAGGAGCGAAACGGACTATATCTACAACGAAATCTTCATTCTGCAAGCATATCTCCGGCACGGAATCACCATAAATGATGGCGACTGCATTGTGGATGCAGGCTCCAACATTGGTCTGTTTACCGTATTTGCCAGCCGCTTGGCCCGGAATCTGCGGATTACCTCCTTTGAACCCAACCCTGACGCCTTTGCATGTCTGAAGGCGAACGCCGAAGCCTGGTGCATAGGGTCGAAATGTTTGCAGCTTGGCCTCTCAAACGAGAATAAGACGGCGGAGCTGACATTCTTCGAGGGATTGTCTCTCTTGTCGGGTTTCTACGCTGACGCGGCGACAGAACGCGAGGTGGTCAAGAACTATGTGTTCAACCAGGAGTCTGAGTCACTGAACAACGAACAACTGGTTGCAGAAATCGGCGAATTGATCGACGACCGGCTCCATGAAAGGAAAGAATCCGCGCAACTGCGGACCCTTTCCAGCGTCATCGCAGAAGATGGAATTGACCGTATTGACCTGCTTAAGATTAATGTCGAAAAAAGCGAGTTGGATGTGCTGCGAGGGCTCAGCCCCGGTGATTGGCCCAAGATTCGTCAGTTGGTTATCGAGGTGGATCTGCAGGACAACGTGGAACCTATCACAGCCCTGCTGGAGCAGCACGGCTATGAGGTTCTCGTCGAGCAGGACCCGCTGCTGAGAAAGACCGAACTTTGCTACGTGTACGCGATTCGGCCGTCGGCGGATGGGCTTCGCCTCATACGGCAACAAACTGCCGATGCGCATGTCCGTTCATTACCATCCGTAGACGAAGAAATCATGACGCCCACAACACTGCGTAAATACATGAAAGATCGGCTGCCTCAGTACATGATCCCGTCGGCGTTTGTCCTGATGGATAAGTTTCCGTTGACGTCTAACGGCAAGATTGATCGCAAAGCGCTTCCGACTTTCTCTTACGAGAATATACAGCCCACGCAGGATTTCGTGATGCCAAACACTGAAACCGAAAAGGCACTCGCCAGCATTTGGTCCGAACTGCTGAAGGTGGAGAGCATCGGTATCAATGACAGTTTCTTTGACTTGGGCGGACATTCATTGCTGGCAATTAAGTCCGTATCGCGTATCCGGGATGTATTCGAGGTGGATCTACCGATCCAAACCTTGTTTGAATACCCTACCATTGCCGAATTGGCCACTGTCCTGGCAGAGGCCAATCGCTCTAGTGGAAATATGCATGTGAAAAAAGAAAGCGTTGACCTGAACAGTCTTATCAAATTCATAGGATAGCTTATCTCTATTCTTGATTTGTTTCGCGAAATTGAAAAGCGGTATTTGACATTGGAATTGAAAGGTAAATTACATTATGGACAAAATTATAATTTATGGAAATAAATCCATAGCACGAGAAGCCTTTTATTATCTTAAGTATTTTTCTGATTATAAGGTTGTGGGTTTTACCGTAGATAGAGAATATATGGAATCCGACACCCTTTTGCAACTGCCCGTTTCACCCTTTGATATTGTTGAAACTGCATTTCCGCCAAACAGGCATAAAATGCTGATAGCAGTTGGTTACGTGCAGAATAACAAGATAAGAAAAGAAAGGTATTTTCGATCAAAAGAAATGGGTTATCAGTTAATAAATTTTATAAGCCCTAAGTCAATTCTACATCCTGAAACCGCAGTAGGAGATAACTGTATAATTGGTCATAATACTGTAATTTCTCCGGACGCAAAGATCGGTAATAATGTAATAATTGCAAGTGGTTGTATGATAGGCCACGACGTTATCATAGGAGACCATTGTTTCTTTTCTCCTGGCGTATCTGTTGCGGGAAGTGCGGATATCGGGTCATGTTGCTTCCTGGGTACAAACGCAACAATAAGGAATAAGGTGTCAATCGGAAAGGAATGCGTGATTGGTGCAGGAGCAATTATTCTTGAGAATACAGAAGATAAAAGCGTATATCTCGGTGAACCGGCAACTTTGCTTCCTATTTCCAGTGATAAATTGCCACTTGGATAAGGATTCGGACCGCGTTATGTCGTCTTACCTACTGAAAATGGAGAATATCCATGAAAGTAAGCGTAGCAATGATAACATACAATCACGAGGAATTTATTGCGAAGGCGATAGACAGTGTTCTCATGCAAAGGACCAGCTTTGAGTACGAAATAGTGATTGGCGAAGACTGCTCCACTGATAATACCCGAAATATAGTAATAGACTATCAAAAAAAATATCCCGATAAAATACGTCTTTTATTGCATGATAAAAATCAAGGCATGCTCCTAAATGGAGCACAAACCTTAGCCAACTGCAAAGGTAAGTATGTTGCAGTGCTTGAAGGTGATGACTATTGGACCTCCCCTGACAAATTGCAAAAGCAGGTTGATTTTCTGGACAATCATTCTGAGTGTGTGATTTGTTTTCACAATGTGTTGATAGTATATAATGACGGAAGCCACGAAACCCATCCATACTGTCCACCAAATCAAAAACAATTTTCTACCGTAGAAGATCTGTTAATTTTGGGAAATTTTATGCCAAGCTGTTCAAAGATGTATCGAAGCGAACTGTTAGGCAAAATTCCGGATTGGATCTTTTCCCTAAAAATGGGTGACTGGCCATACGATATTTGCATTGCGCACCACGGAAAGATCGGCTACCTGAACGAAATCATGGGTGTTTATGTGATTCATCCTTCTGGGGCTTGGTATATGATACGTCACGACAAAAAGGAATGGTATAAAGCGGATATAGAATGTTACGAAAAATTACATACTCATTTAGGCACCATATACAAAAAAATTATTGCTAGACAATTAAACGACAAATATCTTGCCTTATCAGAGGAACTTGCTGATGCTGGTGATTTAGCAATGGCTAAAAGATATGCTGTTAGGTGTGTCACCGTCATTTCCATGGTAAGTACTAAATTATTGAAGATATTACTAAGGTTGTATATTCCTTCTATATACAACTTGCTAAGGTATGTAAAACGAGCAGCTGTTGATTGAGTAGAGCTATAATTACATAAATATTAGAAGGACAGTATCTATGAAAAAAGTAGCCGTGATTACCAGGACAAAGAACAGGCCTATTTTGTTAAGCCGCGCACTTGAAAGCGTAAAAACTCAAATATACAAGGATCTTGTCTGGGTAATTGTTAACGACGGTGGCTCGATAAATCCAGTTGAAGAAATAGCTTCTGAAGCTAAAAAAGCTGGTATTGAAACAACTTTGATACATAACGAATCTTCAATAGGAATGGAAGCCGCGTCGAATAAAGGTATTAGTAAAAGTCAAAGCGAGTATCTGATAATTCACGATGATGATGATTCCTGGGAACCAGATTTTTTAAGGGAGACAGTCAATTATCTCGATAGCAAAACAGGCAAAAGGTATGGCGGAGTTGTATCACATTCATATTTGATCAAGGAAGTACTGGAAGAAGATAAGTGTACAATCATAGAAAAGAGCGATTTTAATCAATTCTTAGAAGAAATATACTTGGCTGATGTAGCAAAAAGCAACTCATTTCCTCCGATATCATTCCTTTATAGAAGAAATGTATACGATAAGGTTGGTGGGTACAACGAAGACCTACCCGTATTAGGCGACTGGGATTTCAACCTCAGATTCTTATTGGAATCAGATATTGCTGTTGTTCCTAAACCAATGGCAAACTACCATCATAGGATACAGAGTGATATAAAAAACGAATATGCTAATACTGTTGTCCAAGGAATTAATAAACATATTCAATATGATACTATTCTACGAAATTATTTATTAAGAGAGGACATTAAAAATAATAGATTTGGATTAGGTTACTTGGTTACCATAGAAAGAGATAATCGATTCATTATTAACACTATTAGTAATCTGAAACTGACAAAAGATATGGCGCGTTATGTGAAAGAGCATGGTGTATGGTGGATTATTAAAAAGTGTTTCTCACGAAAATGATACTGTTGTTTGGTTAAAATGACTGGTTTCATTCTGATGTCATGTAAGGAAAGTGCTCCAATGCCGAAGGTTAGTATTATAATCCTGAACTGGAACGGCCTGAACGACACCATTGAATGTCTGGACTCAGTTTACAGGCTCGAATATCCCAATTTTGAAGTCGTGGTGGTGGACAACTGCTCAACTGATGGCTCCGTTGGTAACATCAGCCGGGAATTTCCTCAGGCCTTTCTGATTGAAAATAGCAAAAACCTCGGATTTACCGGAGGAAACAACGTTGGAATGAAATATGCTATGAGGGTTGGAGCTGATTATGTGTGGTTGCTTAACAATGATACGGTTGTCGAGCCTCATACTCTCGCTAAGCTGGTAGAGGAGGCGGAACAGTCACCGCAAACTGGACTAGTTAGTCCCGTAATTTATTGTTACGATTGTCATGAGAAGGTCCAATTCATGGGCGCGTATGTAGATTTTACTAATTTCAATGTAACCAAAGTGAAGGATTCGAAGGAACTTGAGATTCAGTTGATACAGCGTAATCTCATCCTCTGGGGTACGGCGCTACTAATAAAGAGAAAAGTGATCGAAACCGTAGGCTATCTTTCCGAAAAGTATTTCGCCTACGTCGAAGATTGTGATTACTCCTTTCGGGCAATGAAGGCGAATTACCGAGCCTCAGTCAGGCTTGATGCCCATATCTTTCACAAGGGGTCACAATCTACCGGTAGACATTCGCCAATCCAGGTTTTTCTGGGAACGCGTAATCTTTATTTCTTGTGGAGCGACAACACGCAAGGGTTCAGACGGATATTGCTGCCCGGATATTACATCGGGATGGTAATCAACTATGTGAATTGTTTGTCAGACGAAGGTAATGAAGAGGGTTGCGAAGCGTGCCTCAACGGATTCTGGGCCGCTTTTAGAGGGAAAGGTGGGGGCTATGATCCAACAATTGTTATTCCAGTATGGTTAAAAATTACTTTTTGCTTCTTTGTGTCCTGGTATCCTCATTTTTGGGTACGCCTTTTAAGGTTCGATGTCATTGGAATTGTACGGGCTGCTCTTGCCAAGGCTCAGATCAAGTTCCAATAAACTAACCAAGCTTGAATCTATAGAAACGGGAACGTTATAAAGTAAATCTGTGCACTGTTTGAGGCAATATTTTCAGAGTGGTAAATGTCATGGAAATGCATATTGAAGCTTATAACGAAGACGGAATCGCTTGGGACGCCTTTGTCACTTCTCAGCGGGACAGTACCAACTACCATCAGTACGCCTGGCGGAGGGTCATAGAGAAGAGTTTCGGCCACACGACCCACTACCTTACTGCCAGAAACGGCGAAAATGAAATCTGTGGCATATTGCCTCTGGTTTATATTAAAAGCATGCTGTTCGGCAGTTTCCTTGTCTCGCTTCCATTTTTTAATTATGGCGGGTTGTTGTGCAATGAAGACGGCGCGGGAGTGGTTCTGCTGGACAAGGCTCGCGACATGCTTCGGGAAGTCTCTGCCGACCACGCGGAACTGCGTCACCTCAATATGTGCCAGGAAGCGCTTGCGACCAAGGAGCACAAGGTGACCATGATCCTCGACCTGGCGAGGGACGAGGAAACCCAATGGACGGCGCTTGACGCCAAGGTGCGGAACCAGGTGCGCAAAGCGGAAAAGAGCGGATTGACGGTCGTTACGGGGCACATTGAGCTGCTGGATGGCTTTTACGAGGTTTTTTGCCGAAACATGAGAGATCTCGGTACGCCTGTGTATAACAAAGATTTCTTTCGCAATATCCTCGAGACGTTCCCTGAGGCCACCCGCATTGTTTCGGTGATGCTGGATGGGAAAGCCGTTGCATCCGGCATACTTGTCTGGTTCAGAGATAGCCTGGAAGTCCCTTGGGCATCATCGATCAGTGATCATAGGGATAAGTGCCCGAACAATCTCCTCTATTGGGAGGCCATCAGGTTCGCCATAGGGAACGGGGCCACGAAATTTGACTTTGGCCGATCCACACCGGGGGAGGGGACTTATCGCTTCAAGAAGCAGTGGGGGGCCAGACCGGTTCAGCTCTACTGGCAGTATCTGCTTGCAAAAGGGCAGAACGTGCCGGAACTGAATCCGGACAATCCGAAATACCGGCTGGCAATAAAGGCTTGGCAGCAACTGCCGGTGGCGGTGACGAAGGTCCTCGGTCCGAGGATCGTAAGAAGCATTCCCTGAGGCTTTGAATTATGGCCATGCGCATAGGAAGAACTCTCCCCCCTGCGGCGGCGCCGCTCCATTTCAAGGATATTCTATCCGGGGTTGCCGGGCTTTTCGGGGGGACGGAAACGGTCAGGAGGTTCGAGGAGGAACTCAAGGGATATTATGGTGTCAGGCACTGTTTCGTTGTCTCGTCCGGTAAAGCCGCCCTCGTCCTCGTTCTCCAGGCCCTGAACGAGCTCTTACCCGAGAGAGACGAGGTTCTGATCCCTGCCTATACCTGCTATTCCGTTCCGTCAGCAATAGTAAGAGCGGGGCTCAAGGTTCGATTATGCGACATGGCCTCCGATTCACTTGATTTCGATTTTGGCCGGCTTGAAAAGCAACTGGAGAATCCCCGTATCCTGTGCGTGATGCCGACCCATTTGTTTGGTTTACCGGCAGATGTCGGGCGAGTAAGGAATCTGATCAACCATCGCGGGATATTTGTCGTGGAGGATGCCGCCCAGGCCATGGGAGGGGATAGGGATGGCAAGAGATTGGGGACGCTGGGAGATGTCGGGGTATTCAGCTTGGGCCGGGGCAAGGCGTTTTCAACGGTGGAAGGGGGTATAATACTCACGGACGACGATTCGATCGGACGAGCTATCCAGAACCGGCTTGGGACTATTTCCGAATATGGTCCCCTCGATTGTTTGAAACTGATGCTTTATGCCATCGCACTGTCGGTTCTGATTCACCCGCTGATCTACTGGCTGCCGAAGTCGTTGCCGTTTTTAAGGCTGGGAGAAACGCATTTCGAACCATCCTTTCCCGTCAGGAGGCTGTCATCGTTTCAGGCTGGAATGGCAAAGGGATGGGAAAGTCGAATTGAAGAATTTAAGCGAATCCGTTTGAATAATGCGAAAGAAATAGCTGCCTATGGGGTCGTACTCCCGGGTCTTTCCAACGCCTCGATCCCTAATTTAATCAGATTTCCTGTTTTGACTAAGGATGCGGGTGCCAAGAGTCGGATTCTTAAGAAAAGCGAGAGGATGGGACTGGGGATATCCGACGGATACCCTGGATCCATCAATGGGATCGAAGAACTCGAAATCCTCTTTGGCAGAAAAGGATTTCCAGCAGCAAATGATATTGCCGAAAGACTCATTTCTCTGCCCATGCATACTTCCGTAAGCAAGAGCGACATCCGAAACATCGTGCAATTACTGAGGAACCAGAGTTGAGACATGGGGAAAAAAGACAAGATTAAAATCGCGATGCTTCTTATCGCCTGGGTAGCGACATTTAGCCCCATTTACCCGGAACTGGTTCGCGACTGGCTCGGTCATTCCGACAATTCCCACGCTATTCTCGTGCCGTTCATTTCATTGTTCTTCATCTGGCAGCGTAAGAATGAATTGCAGTCAACGCCCTTTGACGGTTCCGCCTGGGGAGTTGTTATCCTTGGGGCCAGCCTGCTCGCATATATTGTGAGCTATTGGGGCGGATTAGCTTTCCCGGCGAGAGTTGCCATGGTCACTTCCCTGTTCGGGCTTGTCTGGTTCTGTTTCGGGATCGGGTTCATCCGTATCCTCGCCTTCCCGATATGCTTTCTGCTTTTCATGGTCCCAGTACCGTCCTCGCTGTTGAGTTTTGTATCCATGCCTCTGCAACTCATGGCGACCCGAATTTCGGCGTCACTTATTGGGGGATGCTCCATCCCGGTATACCGCGAAGGAAACATGCTCTACTTTGTGGAGACTCAGCTCGAGGTCGCCGAGGCTTGCAGCGGCATCAGATCCATTGTCTCGTTGACGATGCTCAGTCTCGTCTTCTGTTATTTGTCCAGAGACGGTTGGTTGAGGAAAGTTCTTCTCGTGGCGGCAGGGATTCCAATCGCCATCCTGGCCAATATCGTCCGGGTGACGGGGACCGGGGTTCTGGCTCATTTTTACGGAGACAGGGTCGCCAGGGGGTTTCTCCACGAATTCTCAGGGCTTGTAATATTTGCTTTCGGCTTTGCGATGCTATTTGTGGTGTTCTCCCTTCTAAACAGGAAAAAGGCAGATGATGTCCAGTAAGGCGTTCATTATATCGATCGTGGGGATGCTGGTCACCCTGACGCTGGTGGGTTTCATATCCATACGCCCCAACCCAGTTGTCGTCCGGACAAATCTCGAAGACCTGCCGATGGAGATAGTCGGGTACAGGGGCACGGAAGACGCTTTCCCGGAATCGGTGTATCGCGAACTCAACGCAGACAAGCATGTATACCGGCATTATTTGTCCGGTGACGGCATCCAACTTGACCTGTATATCGGGTATTACGGGACGGCGAAAGGAGGGCGGACCGGCCACAATCCCTATGCGTGCCTGCCTGGCGCCGGATGGGCAATAGTAGATTCCCGAAAGGTCAGAATCCCACAGCCCTCCCAATCTTCGGATTTTGAGGTAAATTATATTCGAGCTTACAGGAACGGCGTCAATTCCGTCATGGTACACTGGTATCAGACTGCGGGTACGACGGTGGTGTCGACGGGAATCCGGCAGAATATCGAAAGGTTTTGGGGCCGCTTGCTCCATAACCGCAATGATGGCGCATTTGTTCAGATTACTACCCAGGTTCCCGATGAGCATCTATTGGATGTTGGGATAAAGATTGAGGATTTTGCAGGGCAGGTTCTTCAGCTTCTCCCAAGATATTGGCCGGTTGAGGAATAAGGGCGTACAGGTATAATGGGAGTCTTCATCCAAGAAGAGTGAGACAATAAAAACAGTGAAACGATTTGTGGATACGGAACCCTGATAAATTAAGAGAGCAATCTGAAACCAAAACCAATCGTTGAAATTGGTATCGATTCATACATTGGTATTTTATGAAAATTAACTCAGTCATGGGATAAACGATTGTAAAGGTGGTCGATATATGGAAAAACCCATACCAATTTTGATCCTTGACAATACTTTTGCCTTTGGTGGGGCCACCAAGAGCCTCTGCTACTTGCTTCGCGCTCTCGATAAGAAGCTGTTCGAGCCAGTACTGGTTACAGGACAGCCCAGGGAGTTTCTTGCGGAACACTTTGACTGCACATGGTACCATTATGTCCCCAAGCTCCCTTGGGTGAACAACGTGGTCTACAGAAAGATCGCCGCCCTCTGGGTTTTCCGGTTCCGGTTGCTGCGGAAGGCTCTCAACCTTTTGCGCTTTCTGTACTGGGTAGCCTTCGTTTCCATTCCCGAGGCCTTAAGGTATTTCCGGTTGGGGCGAAAGCATCGGGTGGTTCTGGTACATCTCAACAACATTCTTGGGAGCCAGCTTGCCGGCATTCTGGCGGCAAAGTTCCTGCGGGTCCCCTGCGTTGCCCACCTTCGGGACTTCGAGGAGGTTCACCCCATCACCCGTTTCTATGCCAGCCTGGTCGACCACCACGTGGCGATCTCCGACGCCGTCCGGGACAACCTGCGGAAACTCGGTGTACCCGACGAACAGATAACAGTCGTTCATGATGCCCTTGACTTGGCCGATTTTCAACCCAAGGCTGACAGCGGCCACTTGGCCAAGGAGTTCGGCCTTATCCCTGGGCAGCCCACTTTCGGAATCTTCGGGCGGGTGGTGGAGTGGAAGGGAATTCGAGAGTTCATCCTTGCAGTCCGAGAGGTGGTTGATGACATCCCCGAGGCCCGAGCCTTCGTGGTGGGTAGCCATTCCGATGGTGATGAGGACTTTTTCCTGGACATGCAACAACTTGCCGCCGATCTGGGGTTGGTAGGGAAGGTGGTGTTTACCGGCTACCGCAAGGATGTGCCCGCCTTGATGGACCTGATGGGTGTCATAGTCCATGCTTCCACCCGGCCAGAACCCTTCGGGATGGTCATTATTGAGGGTATGGCCATGAAGAAGCCGGTTGTTGCTACAAGAGGAGGGGGGCCTCTCGATATCGTCGTCAACGGCGAGACCGGTTTACTGGTCGAGATGGGGGATGTAAAGGCCTTGGGACGCGCGATCAACACCCTGCTTCGCCAGCACGATCTGCGGCGGACGATGGGACTTGCAGGTTGGGCGCGAGTGTCGCGACAGTTCACCAGCCGCCGATATGCCTGCCAGATGGCGACTATTTACCAGCGCCTGGGGGCGGCATGATGTGGAGCAGGCTGAAAAGAGTGGTTCCATCTCCCCTAAAGCGGGTAGTGCGGCGGGCCTTGCAGAATGCGTGGGAATCGACCTGCTATCGGCTATCCAGGAAGAATTCCGGTAACGGAGATATGCGCCATATCATCTTTGTCTGTAAGGGGAATATTTGTCGGAGCGCCTTTGCCGAACATTACTTAAGACGACAGGTTCCGGACGGGACGCTCAGGATAGAGTCATGCGGCCTCGATGTGGACCAAGGGACCTTTCCCCCGGCGATGGCGGTGCGTGTAGCCAGGGAGTTTGGATTAGACCTCGCATTGCACCGTTCCAAGGGATTGGTGGCATGTGATGTACACAATGCCGACTTGGTCCTGCCGATGGAATTCTGGCAGTACCTGCGGTTAACGGCCATGTTCCCGGATGAGAAGGGAAAGATCCGGCTCCTGCGTGATTTTGCTCCTTGGCCGGTTCGGCTTTTTTGCAACATCCACGACCCTTACGGGTTCGGCGAAAACGAGTTTCGTCGCTGCTTTCGGCGGCTGCAAAAGGCACTCGACGGCCTGAAGAACCACCTGTCGGTTGAAGGGAATATATGAGAGCAATAGATCACTTGTATGCGATTAGAGCCGGTGAGATACGGGCCTTTTTGAAAAGCCAGGATGTCCTTTTCTGGTTGATCAATATTTACCTGTTCCTGGAGTACGTCCGGCCACAGACATTGTACCCTGCTATAGACATTATCCCGTATGGGAAAGTTATTATATCTATGTGCCTGATAGCATATCTATTGCAAAAAAAGAAAAGCAACGTCTATAACACAGCAAATACCTTGTTGATATTATTTCTGTTTATAATACTTGTATCGTCTGTATTTGGGCTTTCGCCTGAGGTATCCATGTCGTATTGGACGGATTTCATTACGTGGATGCTTGTTTATTATCTGATAACGAATGTTGTAAACAGTGAAAAAAGGTACCTTATATTTATTCTGCTATTCCTGTTGTGCAGCTTTAAAATGGCCCAATACAGTCTGAGGGGCTGGATTAAAGGGGGATTTGGGTATTCGTCTTACGGATTCGGAGGTGGCCCAGGGTGGTTTCATAATTCGGGTGAATTCGGCATCCAGATGTGTGTCTATTTCCCCATGGCCTTCTATTTCTACATGTCGTTGAAAGAGTACTGGCCCAAATGGAAACGACTGGCCTTTGCCCTTCTTCCTATAACCGGACTCACTGGAATGTTCTCCAGTTCGAACAGGGGGACTCTGGTAGGGGGGGCGGCTGTTGTCATCTGGATGTTTCTCAAGAGCAAATATAAAGTCAAGGCGCTCTGTGCCCTAGCACTCGTAGGATTCCTCGCCTTCCATTTCGTTCCGGAGGAACAGAAAAAGAGATTTGATTCGGCCGGTAAGGACCAGACTTCCGTCACCAGGCTCGATAACTGGAAGAAGGGACTCAAGATGGCCGAGATGAATCCCGTCTTCGGAGTGGGATACAAGAACTGGCAGGTCGCGGACCGACAATACTTCGATGGGAACGGTTTCCTGCCACATAACATCTTTGTCGAATGCATGTCTGAGCTCGGCTACTCCGGTCTTGCGGTATTCATCTGTCTTATACTGGTTACTCTGACAAACAATGCCAAGACAAGAAAGCTGGTCATGATCAACACGACTATCGAAAACAGGTTCATTTACAATATGGCCCATGCCTTGGACGCGTCGCTGATCGGTTATCTAGTCAGCGGCTTTTTCGTTACCGTTTTGTACTACCCCTATTTCTGGATCAATCTGTCGCTGACTGTGGCTTTGAACAACGTGGCCAAATCCGGGCAATTCAACCAGACAACCTGAGATGTCCGGTAAGACAAGAATCATTAAGAGGTATGTTAAGCCTGCGAGGTAGAAGATCCTCGCCTCGGAATTCTGGCAATACCGGAAGCTGGTCGAGCTGTTCCCGAACAAGAAGTGAAATATCAGGCTTCTCCGGGAATTTTGCTCCATTTCCTGAAAAGCTGTTGCTCAATATCAACGATCCTTTTGGACATAGTGAAATGAAGTTTGAAAAGTGTTTCACCAAATCAAGATGTCAACCCTCAATAATAGATGCACGGGTATCTGAGGACAGGATATGAAGGTTAACGGAATCCTGATATTTTTCCACTGCGGATCGAATACCGGATACGCGATAGGAAGACACGAACCGGACTTTTTTAAAATGGCGCAAATACTTACAGGCGACACTACCAAGATACATTTGGGTTATGTTAGCCTTGATGGAGGGATGCCGACATTTGTTGATAATAATTTCAATAACATCATTGAGTTTGATTCAAGAGACTCCAACAGAAAAACCCTTGAGGCTATATATAACTATATCAAGGGAAACAAGATCGAAGTGGCCTTCGGTTTTGATCAGCCCGTTTCGTGTCCTGCTTACTCCGTAATGCGAAAAGCTGGAATCAGGCTGTTTGTATCATATTGGGGAGCTCCCATGAGCAGCATTAATTATGGGATAAAATTGTTTCTGAAAAGAATAGAAGTAAAGCTGAGAAGAAGCAAGCCGGATCATTTTATTTTTCAGTCAAAATCTATGGCAGACACTGCAGTGTATGGACGAGGCATAGAACCGCACCGTGTCAGTATCATTCATAATGCTGTTGATACGGAGATATTTAAACCAGACCTTTGTTGTCAAAAATACGCACATCAAGCATTCAATATTTCCGAAGATCGCAAAATTGTATTTTACTCAGGGCATATGGAAGAAAGAAAAGGTGTTCATGTTATTATCGAAGCTGCCAATGAACTGATTCGGGTAAGGAAGAGAAAAGATGTTCACTTTCTTTTCCTTGGGAATACGGATGGACAGGAGAAAATATTCGAGCCCAGATATTTGGGCACAGAATCGGAAAACTTTATAACATTTGGTGGATATCGTGAAGATATAAGCCGGATTCTTCCTTCATGCTACGTGGGGGTGATAGCCTCCACAGGCTGGGACTCGTTCACTATGTCCTCTATGGAAATAGCGTCCTCTGGGCTACCCTTGATCGTGTCGAATCTGCAAGGACTCGTGGAGACTATTGAAAACGGCAAGACTGGATACTTGATCGAGCCGAGCGATCATATCGGTCTGGCTGGCAAGATTGAGTTGCTACTGGACGATCCGGAGCTCCAAAAAAATATGGGGAGTGCTGGGCGCCAACGGGTAATAGAAAATTTTTCACACGAAAGACATATCGAGAGCCTGGTCGCAACAATGCGGGAACTGTATTCACGCTGTTATTTAACAGAGCACTTACTAAGATTATGGCTGGAAAGATCTTAATAAAACTGATGTTATCAGAATTGTTTTCTTCCGTTGGGATCCATTCCTTAATGGAACGAGTATGTTTTACCAAGAAAGCTTTTACATTGATGTATCATCGGGTCTTGGCCTCCGCTGACAATCAACCATGCTTTGTTCAGCCGGGCATGTTCGTTACCACGGCTTCCTTCGAAAAACAGATTGTTTTATTGAGGGACCGATTTGAGGTCGTCTTCTTGGAAGACCTTGTTGAAAAGTTACTGAATGGAGAAAACATCGGCGGGCTCTGTGCAATTACGTTTGATGACGGGTGGCGGGATAACTATACTGATGCATTTCCGGTTCTCGAAAAATACCGTGTGCCTGCTACCATCTTTCTGGCTACCGGCTTTGTGGGTACGGACAGAATGTTCTGGCCTGAAGAGATAGGTTATTACCTTGATCGAAACAATGTTAAGAGTCCCGAATTTGACGACGCTCCTCCATCACTTGTCCGCTTACTCGTGGAGATCAGTAAGCATCATCGTTGTAAACGAGAAACGTTCCTTGACAGGTCTATCGAAATATTAAAAGAATACTCACCTAATGAAAGAGAGGAGATACTGGGATATTTCCGGAGCATGCTTATGATCGAGCCCCTTCCCAGGCAGATGTTGAGCTGGGATGAAGCACGGGAAATGTTTGCAAGCGGACTGGTCCGCTTTGGCGCTCACACTGTCAACCATGAGATTCTCGATAAGGTTCCGGAGCAAGAGGCAAGGGATGAAGTCTCCAAATGTCGCGAGGAGATCGATCACCGCCTTGGGGGCCAGGTTAGGGCATTTGCCTATCCAAACGGGAACCACTGCGAAAGCATACGTAATATACTCGTGGAAAACGGTTTCAATATCGCAGTGACGACACAAAAGGGTTTTATGGACCATGGCATGCCGCTCATGGAAATCCCCAGGATCGCGATACACGAGGATGTAAGCAATACAATTCCAATGTTCAGATCGAGAATCTTACTACGGAAATTCTAACAGGACGGAAATGAACGTTTTAGTAACGGACGGCGAAAACAGGTCGGCTTTGGCCGTAACAAGGTCCCTCGGGAGGAGAGGATGCAATGTTTTAGTTTCCGGGAAAGAGCCTGGAAACATTTCTGCATGTTCGAAGTATTGCCGGAAAGCCTTCAAAGCACCGGACCCCTTGAATGCTGGAGGAAACTATTCGCAGGCAATTACAGAAATCGTCAGCAGAGAACATATCGACGTGATATTTCCCATGACGGAACAATCCGTATACTGCCTCAACAAGGCAAGGGAGCATCTCGGGAACCATGTCATTTTGGCCTGCGCTCCTTCTGAAAAGATGGAGGCGGTATCCAACAAGTACAGGCTGTTTCGGCTCGCAGAGAAATTGGGTGTGGCTATTCCCGAAACCATTTATGTGACAGACGCCGATGATTTCCTCGGAAAGGGAACCCGTATGTCGGCTTTCCCGGTGGTGGTGAAACCTGCGTTTTCAAAAATAGAGGATGGGGAAAGGATCATTTCGGCCGGAGTGATGTACGCTGCTAATCAGGGTGAGTTGAGCCGGCTTTATGAAACGAAACCCGAGCTCCGGTATCCTTCTTTGATCCAGGAGTTGATCGTAGGGGAGGGGACCGGGTTGTTCACCCTTTTCGATCACGACCGCCATCTTGCGCTTTTTTCGCATCGACGCCTTTTGGAAAAGCCACCTTTGGGAGGGGTGAGCGTGCTTTCGGAAAGTGTCTCGCTTGATGATGAGATGGTGGATGCAGCCGGAAAATTGCTTTCTGAAGTCCAATGGCCAGGCATCGCCATGGTCGAATTCAAGAGGGACATAAGAGATGGCAGAGCTAAGTTGATGGAGATAAACGGCAGGTTTTGGGGGTCGTTACAGCTTGCTGTGTCTTCGGGGGTAGACTTTCCGGCCCTGTGTCTTGATTATCACCTTGGCAGTAAACCGGCTTCACTTTTGTCTGATTTCACAGTGGGGCACAGGTTGAAATGGTTTTACGGCATATTGGATCATTTGGTCATTCGTCTAAAAAACGGTGATGATTCGCTCAATATTCTATCTGGGGCTCCCACTTGCTGGCAGGTGGTCAGGGAACTCGTGGAAATCGGAGATAAAAGCACATCGTCTGACGTCTATGATACAGAAGACTTACAGCCGTTTATCTCGGAAACTAAAGCGTACATAAAGAATGTTATTTGGAAGAAACAATGATACGAATCCTTCACACCATTGACACTACCGGTTCGGGCGGGGCCGAGACGGTTTTTGTGAATTTGATTAAGGGATTAGACCATCAAAAGTTCGAGCCGATCGTTGCCATCAGAGGGTCGGGGTGGGTATATGATGAACTTAAAAAAAACGGAATCAGCCCACTGTCCATAAACTGTAAGGGGTCCTTTAATTTTAACTATCTCGTGGAACTCATCATGATAATGCGCAGGAACAGCATAGATATTGTTCAGTCTCACCTCTTGGGCTCCAATCTTTATTGTAGTCTGGCTGCCATGATGTGTGGAGTCCCTGTAGTTTCAACTTTTCATGGATTTGTGGATGTAAACGCTAAGGAACGATTTTCTGCAATTAAGAGTAAGATTATTAACTGCGGCTCTAATAAAATAGTTTTCGTATCTGACAGGCTAAGAAATTTCTTCGTAGAGAAGAAGGGATTCTCAGCTCAGAAGTCGGTCACAATTTATAATGGAGTCGACGTCTCTCTCTTCAAGCCACAACGAGACGTTACTATCAGAAAAAAACTTGGTTTGGGTCCAGACAATGTCTTAGTTGGAGCTGTTGGCAATATACGGCCTTCAAAAGGATACGAATATTTGCTTAAGTCGGCAAAGCTGGTAGTCGATCGGTTCCCGCAATTTCGTTTTGTTGTCGCCGGCGAAGGATCCGGGAAATTATTCGCAAATTTGCTGGATTTGAGAAAAAGTCTGGGATTGGAAAATCACTTCTCTTTCTTAGGATTTGAGCCTGATGTCCCTAGATTCTTGAATAACCTGGATATATTTGTGCTTCCGTCGATTTCTGAGGGGTTTTCGATTTCGACTATTGAGGCTATGGCATGTGGAGTGCCAGTAATAGTTACCTTCAGCGGGGGACCTGAGGAAATAGTAGAAAATGAATTAACCGGCATCATTGTCACTGCTGGTGATCATTGCTCGCTTGCTAAAGCAATAATTTATAGTTTTGAAAATTATGAAAGCAACGATAAGTCGATATCGGCTTTACAAACATGTAGTAACAAATTTTCAATTAGTAAAATGATAAACAATTATGAAAAAGTATATCAACAAATAACTGAAAAGGTCTGAATAAAAAGAAATCTTTATGAATAATATTAATAGAGTTTGGATTTCCTGGGAAACCCAACGTAGATCAATAGAATTAGCAAAAAATCTAAATTGCAAATTTTATTTATTCAAACGTAGTGGGATTTTAAGGTACCCACTGAATATTATTAATACATTAAAAGTTATGTGTAATGTGTCTACTAACATAATATTTGTACAAAACCCATCTATGATATTAGCTACAGTTGCATGTATGTATAAAATAATATCTAAGAAAAAACTGATCGTAGATAGGCATTCAACATTCTTCTTAGATGATACAAAAAAATATAGCATTAGATCTATAATATTTAGAATGTTGCATAAATTTACCATAAAGTATGCAGACTTAACTATAGTAACCAATAAATACTTAGCGAATATAGTAGAAAAAATGGATGGAAAAGCTTTTGTGTTGCCAGACAAATTGCCAGAAATGAAACAAACTAAGAATTATTATGTTGATGGAGAGTTTAATATTTTATTAATATCTTCTTTTGGTGAAGATGAGCCTATTGAAGAAGTATTTAAAGCTATGGAAAAGATAAGTGTCAAAAACTTAAAATTATACATTTCAGGTGATTATAGAAAACTACCAGAAGCATTGATGATAAATGTGCCACCGAGTGTTGTATTTACAGGTTATCTAGAGGAAGAGGATTATGTGAATTTACTGTATTCTGTTGATGCAATAATGGTTCTTACTACTGCGGATTATTGTATGCTGTGTGGGTGCTATGAATCTGTATCTGCATGTAAGCCAATCATAACCTCAAATAAGTCTGTATTGCAGGAATATTTCGGGGGTAGTATATTTGTTGATAATAATAGTGAAGATATAATCAATGGTATATATGTTTTGAAAGACAATTACGAGTGCTATAAGCAAAACGTAATTAAGCTTAGACTCATACTTGAAGATCAGTGGCGTTGCAAGTATGAAGAATTGGAAAGAATGCTGAAAGCTTTTTGTAAGGCTAAGATATAAATACTATCGATGTTAATCGGATCTGGAATGTTAAGAAAGTACTTTATATATCATTTATATTACAAATATACTGGTCAAAGGGTATTTTATTGGAAAAATCAATTCACAAAAACGCAATGGCTCGACACGGATGCAGTAAATAAAAAACAATTTGAAAATTTAAGAAGCATTCTCAAATATTCATATAACAATATTCCTTATTATAAGAGAAGATTCGATGAGGCGGGAATAAAACCTGCTGATATACGCGAAGAAAAGGATGTTATTCGTATACCTACAATTCAAAAAAAAGATATTATTGAAAATTATAACGAGCTATTTCCTGCAAAATATAATGGAAAAACATTTATCAGGGAAACTAGTGGATCTTCAGGATCACCCTTAAGATTGGCAAAGGGAGTTAAATCCTTAAGTGTTATGGATGCAATAATGTATAGAAACTATGCTTGGTTTGGAATTGATGTGGGAGAAAAACAAGGAAGATATTGGGGTACTCCTCTAAGTTCTTTTGCAAAATTAAAAACACAATTCAAGGATTACGTTTTAGGTAGAATAAGGTTCTCTCCTTTTGATATCTCTGAAAAAACATGTCTTGATTTTTATCAACAGCTAAGAAAATATATGCCTAAGTTCGTATACGGATACTCTCAAACTGTATATAGATTTGCATATCTCTTAGACAATGTTAATATTGATCTTGAAGAGCTTAAACTAAAGGCCGTTATAACAACCGGAGAAATGATTTACTCGCATCAGCTTGAAACAATAGAAAAGGTCTTTAGGTGTCCAGTGACAAATGAATATGGATGTACAGAACTAGGAATAATTGCTATGCAGTGCCCACAAAAGGGTATGCATCTTATGACTGAAAATCTTTATATTGAATTCGTAAAAGATAATCGCCATGCTGTTTCTGGCGAAGAAGGTGAGATAGTACTTACTGAGCTGTTTTCTGATCTCGTGCCTCTTATAAGATATAAGATAGGCGATATTGGAATAAGAAGTGACAATATTTGTACATGCGGGCGAGGATTGCCATTATTGAAAGAGATTAAAGGCAGGTCTGATGACTTTATAATCTGTGTAAATGGAAAGCAAGTTGACCCTATTGTTTTTGAATACATATTACAGGGACTCCCCTCTTCTTTGGGCAAAATATCACAATTCCGTATATTACAAATAAATTTCGCTACTCTTGAAATTGAAGTTTGTTATGAAGGTAAATCCTTTTCAAGGATGTGTAGTGAGCTCGATAGTAAATTGAAAAACATCCTTGGACAGGAATTTGAAATTAAGTTCCATCGTAAGGAAAGTTTAGAAGCGGACGCTTCTGGGAAACTTCGCTGCTTTATTTCCCAGTTGCGGAGGTAGGGATGGGAGCTATTTGCGGAATTATCGAAAATCAATTCGAAAACAAGCCAGAGAGAGGATTGCTCGATCAGATGCTCAAGGTAATGGCTCATCGTGGGCGAGGAGAAGGTAATTTATTCCTTAACGGAAACGTTGCCCTCGCTTGGAAGAGCAGTTATCCAATGACGAGATCCACAATTTGTAGTCCTCAGATTTGCGCTAAGTTTCCTGTCTGTGTTTTTGACGGATTGCTGTTTAACTACGATGACTTTGACGCTGCCATTGATCAACAAGAGCGCGATTTTCTCAACGTTGATTTCTCCAAGATCATAAGTGACCTCTATTTTTCGATTGGCCTTTCCTTTCTTGAAAAACTCGATGGGGTATTTGCCTTAGCGATCTGGGATCCGGAAAAAAGACAGCTTCTCCTTGCTCGTGATCGCTTTGGCACCAGGCCTCTGTATTATTGTGAAAATAATGGCCGGATACTTTTCGCCTCTGAAATGAAAGGGATTTTCAGCGTTATTAGCCCGAAGCCTGCAGCCAATCTTGCCGTATTACCTGAATACTTGACATTCCGATCGGTGTTGGGTCCAAGGACCTTTGTTAATGATATTAGAGAAGTTCGGCCCGGCTATTACATACTAATTAAAAACGGTGAGATTACTGAAAAGAAATATTGGGATATTGAGGATTCGATCCAGGAAGGGAGCATTCGAGAACCTGCATTCTATGAAATGAGACTCGAAGAGCTTTTGCGGAAAGCCGTAATCAAAAGGGCCAGTTTTTCCAAGCGGATTGGAGCCAACTGTAGTGGGGGCATTGATTCAGGTCTTGTTACTGCTTTTGCCAGCGCTATTCATAATGAAGGCGCCCTGGAGACATATACGGTCGGTTTCAATGAGAAGGGATGGGACGAGCGCTTCTATGCAGGGCTCACGGCACGGAAGTATGGAACCAGGCACTCTGAAATTGTCGTAAAAAGCGGGGAATTTATTGAATCGCTAGAGTATTTGAACTGGCAGAACGACGAACCTCTCAGCGATCCCAATTCGGTTCTGCTCTACCTGCTGGGGAAATTTTCACGGGACAGGATCGACATCCTCTTGACGGGGGAAGGGGCTGACGAAGCTCTTCTCGGTTACCCGAGATATAACCTGTTGAACCTATATTCCGTTATCCGATCGCTTCCAAAGCTTCTCCAAGTCATAACTAGCTGGGGCTGCTCCATTGTTCCGAATAGGCGGCTTGGGAAGTTGCACTCGGCCCTGAAATATGGTCCGCTTGATGCTGTGGTTTTGAATTCCTCCTTTGTTGCTTCTGGTATACTGCGAAGTATACTGAAAAAAGATTTACTGAACATCCGGTTTGAAGAGCGGGAAGGCATTGTTAATTCCCTCAGGAGTCACGAGGATGTCCTTTACGGCGTCATGATCTATGATATCAAAACTTATACCGCAAACTCGCTAAAGCGTTTGGATAAAATGAACATGGCAGTTGGCCTTGAAGTTGTAAATCCCTTTCTTGACAAGGAATTATTCGAATTTGTTTTGAACGTACCAAGGAAATACAAGATCAATTATTTTAATAACAAAATCATTTTGAGGGATATTGCCAGAAAGCATCTACCCCAGGAAAATATGAAAATGCCGAAATCCGGGTTTGGTGTTCCCATTGGTGAATGGCTAGCAGGTAATTCCACTTTGCGTACATTTTTTGAAGAAATGTTCCTTGATCGGGAGATCAATAAAATTTTTGAAGTCGAGGAACTAAGAAAGATTTTTTATATGCACCGGGAAAGAGTAGTAGACCATTCAGAGATTCTCTGGTTGATTCTCAATTTTTATCTTTGGCATACTAATTTCTACAGAAATCAGAGGTAAATAACCCTTTGAAAAATCCAACAGTGCCTCTGGCGATATCATTTTGAACATTGGGAGTACTATCACCGACATAGACACATAGCTGGGCATATGACCGGTCCAAACTATTTTTAATCAGTGGGACGCACCCGTAAAGTATCCCGTTAAAAACCGGCAGATTTTCCTGGCAGGCGACAAAGCCTACTGACGATTATCTACGGGGCACTCTGAGGTGGTTCTCCTGCGCGGGAATAAGGAACTAAGCGCCTAAAAAGGAGTAATAAACCATGAAAAAAATATTTGAACTGTTTTCACACTCAGCAATCGCCCTTGTTTTCTTCGCCCTAACAATTAGTTTCCCTCCCCTTGCTGTCGCCATTACTTATACATATTCCAATTCCAGTTTACCATTCGATAGAATAGTTCAGAGTGGCGATCCGGTTCTTTCCTCGCTTCTTCTATCATCACTTGGGGATCAATTCTCCATTTCTATTACATCCGCCGACCCCATTGATTTCTCTCAGCACCTCAATCAGTACCTTAGTGAATATGCACCTTCTGCATCATGCACAATTTCGGAAGGCGCGTATACCTTTACTGCTGCTCCTTTCTCATCCGCTTCTCCCTACAATATTAATGATTTCATTGTCCTACTAACCAATAGTTCTGGGATGCCCCTTTTGTTTCGCTATGAATTTGCCACTATTCTGTCTAGTACACCGCAGCAGACCTTGGCTCTCCAGATTATAACCGACAATAACCTGAGTTGGAATGGTGTTGCCGAGACCTTATTTGACACATTATCAGGGGATGTTATTGCATATGCCTCAAAATTTTACGGCGGTGCTGCAGGTTGGCTATATTCAGAAACCACACCAGTACCAGAGCCAGCATCGATATTCCTAGTCGGCGCCGGGCTAGCAGGGCTGGTTGGGTCTGGTCTCAGGAAGAAGAAAGCCTAACACCCCTTCACATAGTTGCCGATGCTGACCGCGTCAGCACCTTGCTCGGTCGGTATACTCGACCGCCGATGGTGGGTCAATTTGAACGGCGATTGACAATTTTCATAGGATTTACCACTACTGTCCGGGTAATTTCGAATGTACGTCCATAACCATCTGATTATTGACGCTCTTTGACACAATTGTTCTTTTTTCGATTTGAATTCGTCCCTTGCCATCGGGGTGATACCTTCCTGACAACTCAGGAGGGTGCCCATGCCCATGAACTCTGGCCAAACCGTCTTTCGACAACTACTTCAGTACCTCCCACGACATGAATTCAACGTCTGTGTTAGCCGATATCGCGGGGAGCACTGGGCCAAGAGCTTTTCCACATTCGACCAGTTTCTCTGTCTGGCATACGCACAGATGGCCGGTCGTGAGAGCTTGCGGGATATTCAAACCTGCTTGAACTCTCATCAGGAGAAACTCTACCACATTGGTTTTCGTGGCGATGTATCCCGCACGACGCTTGCCGATGCGAACGAGCGCAGAGATTGGCGGATCTTTCAGGATTTTGGTCAGATACTGATCGGTATTGCCCAAGAGCTTTACAAGGGCGATCCGCTTGCTATCGAACTGAAGCAGCCACTATTTGCTTTTGACTCGACGACCATTGATCTCTGCCTGACTTTGTTTCCATGGGCCGAATTCCGGAAAACCAAGGCAGCGGTCAAGATGCACACGCTGATTGACTTGCGTGGCTCAATCCCGACATTCGTGGCAATCACTACCGGCAAAGTGAATGACGTAAAGATGCTGGACAAAATGCCAGTTCAAGAAGATGCCATCTATACCATGGACCGCGGGTATGTTGATTATGCTCGCTTGTACTCAGTTCATAAACAGGGAGCTTTTTTCGTCATCAGGGCCAAAGACAACCTGAAATTCAAGCGCCTCTACTCTTCACCAAAAGACAAGGAAGAATGTATACGGGCTGATCAGGTTATCACCTTGGTGACAAAAAAATCGAAGAAGGGATATCCGGAACGGCTACGCCGGGTTAGTTATGTTGACAAAGAGCGAAACAAGCGACTGGTGTTTCTTATCAACAACTTTGACATCCCGGCAAAGACAGTTGCAGACGTCTACAAGCAGCGATGGCAGGTGGAGTTGTTCTTCAAGTGGATCAAGCAACACCTGCGGTTCAAAACGACTCAGCATTCCGTGTTCGCTTTACACTTTTCTACAGATTCTTGAGGTCAACTTATTCGCGAGAAAGCCCATTTCATCACTGGTTGCTGAGGCTCTCAAGCAAAAAACGGACACACCAGACTATAACCAGCTAAATTTATTCAGTTATTAACCGGACAGTAGTGAGGATTTACTGAAGATGGATGCACCTCAGTCACAGATTCGCAGGTTGAGTGAGTTTCAACGGCAAATTGCGCATGAATGCCTCAACAAGAATGTGTTCATCTACGTGCACGATGCGAGAAGTAAAATTGAATCATGGCGCAGGGACTATAATTCCACCCGGCCACACAGCTCTTTGAATAATTTACACCAGAAGAATTTGCTGGCACTTTACCCCAACCAGGCCGAATCACTAACTTTCTGTTGGTGGGATGAAGGGGAGATGGTCACTCTTTCAGGAACGGCAAGTTAAGGACCATTTCACAAAAAAGCCGCTGAAGGCTTAGGTTTCAGCGGCTTTCCAAGTTTAATCGAAAGTGAACAGTGAGATACTACAAAACAAAAACTTATTTTTTAAACAAAATACTAAAATTCACTTGAGTTGAAATGATATGCTGGAATTAGTAAGATACAATTCTTAGAAAGTTGGGGGCTTGAGGTGCCGAAGCAGTATTGTCCGGACCGATATAGCTGTTAGACATTACAACGTCATCTATGTATATGTCGGTATTCTCGTTAAAGCCTGAATTCGACCAACCCATCAAATATCCTGTTTTAAAATAATTGCCAACAGGGGCTGCATCATATTTCAATGATGTGCTGCCATATACTCTGATACCATTCACGAAAAGTTCAAGCGCCCCGTCTCCGGCACCAGAATCAGATTTGAAATGCCACTCAAAACATAACCATTTATTCAGGTCACTGGCTTGTAATGTCCAAGAATTCAGTATTCCACTCCACCAAATATGTGTATAAAAAGCACCAGGCGCATATGATAACCGATTTGGGTTATATTGCATGTATGCTGTAGGGCCTAATTGTGCCAAACCACTAGGGGTATCCCATGCTTCAGTGCCCATTAAACCCCGATCAGTGCTGTAATTCCCTTCCTCGCCCCAAATTTCAATGAATTTATTATTACTTGGTGAATCACTTCTAATTTTATAATTAGAGGGAAATTTTATATAGTATCGGATATATACATTGGTCCTGGGCGAACCTAGCGTAAATCTTTGCTCTGCCGTAGTATCGGTGCCTAAAGGAGTGGCTGGATAGTTGAATTTTAACGAGGATGTGCCCGACCTCGCTGTATCAGATGATACAGTTACACGCCCTCCATTACCAACCATCCACGCGACACCGTTTTCGGTGTGAAGTTTATCCCCAGATTCAAAGTTGTCTTGGAAAAAGGGTGCGCCGTAAGATGGGTTTGTTAAACACAGGCATGACAAAATACTGAAGATTGGTAAACTGATTGATGAAAGTTTTTTTAACATGACAAATACCCCTATTGACTTATTTGGTTGCATGGATGGGAAGTAATGTTAAACACCTCACGATGAAAAAAGAAACGGACCGCAAGAAATGTTTTATACTAAAGTGGCCCTGCATTGTTTTTTATCAACTTACTATGCAGAATAAAAAAAGCCGGGGCCGAAACCAATTTGGCATTTCGGCAACCCGGCTGTCTCGGTGAGACCCTGTAGGCTTTCCGCCCCATCCTCGCGGATGGTTAAGTATTATCGTCTACCGTGATTAAGCTGATTTTTTATAAATTATAGCATAATCCTTAATAACCCTTTGTGACCCTTATCACAAAAAAATAAAAAGACGGGTAAAAAATCATTTCGTGCATTTCGACAACCCGGCTCTTTCGGTGAGACACTTTAGGCTTTCCGCCCAACTCTTGCGAATGGTTTGCTATCATCTCCCACCAAGTATTTCCTGCGTTGATTACATTTATAGTTCTTATCATTGAGAAATTATGTGACGGGAATCACCAACACGACTATTGCCATACATCGGGAGAAATACTCCCTGAGCCTCGCTCAGTGCCGCTGCAAGGCTCTTCCTCATCTTTCAGACGGCACCCACATGACCATCCTCTTCCCCCTGACAAATCGCCACCACGCCACAAGAATCGCCGTATTGACCGTCACGAAATACATAGGGATCTTCAATAACGCGTGGGAGGGTGGCGACTTTGCCAACCAGCCCCCAACAGCGATGCCGTAAAAGGCAAGGTGAAAGAGAAGCAGCACGGAGTACTCGATGGAATTCAGGCTTAACGCCATATTAGCCGCCAGGGCGGTAAACATGAAAAGGGGAACCAACCACCTGAGCAGCTTGTGGCAAAAATACTGGTAGGAATAAAGACCGTAACGAAGGGGGTTGAGGAATTCAAGGTTATGAAAGAATACCGTTAATCCCCTGAGCACGGTGCGGACCTTTCGGTCGAACTCGCGCTTGCTGTCGGAGATGTCCTGGTAGTAACCGATGGAGTCCTGATCGCTCACCCCCCGCAGTCCCAATTTCATGCTGTTGAGCACCGTCCTGAAGTCACTCTGCATCTCCCCGGAGAAATCTCGACACACCTCCTTGCGCGCGGCGAAGAACGATCCGCTGAGGCCGACAAGCGAGTTGACCTGCGATTCCAAATCCCTCAGCCACATTTCGTATCTGACGTAAAAGCCCTCGCCGCAGGGTTTGCCGTCACGGCCGATGACCCTGTCGACGCTGCTTACGCACCCTACCGACGGATCGATGAAGTTGGCGACGATTTCCCTGAGACCGTGGGGATCCAGGCCGGTGGCCACATCGGAGAATATAATGACTTCGCCGGTGGCGTGGAGCACCGCATCCTTTTGGGCACTCTCCTTGCCGCGGCGCACTGGGAAATCGAGGAGTTCGATACCGTGGGAGGCATGACTTCGCACGATCTCGTTGGTTCCGTCGGTGGAACCGTCGGAGGCGACTATGACCTGAAGTTTTTCCCACGGGTAGTCAAGAGCGATGGTGTTCTCAAGCTTGTCCCTGATCCTGCGTTCTTCGTTGCAGGCGGTTATGATCAGGGTTGCGGGCGGTTCGAACGGGGCCTTCGTTACCGTTTTCCTCCTGAAGGAGCGAAGGAGGCTGAGGGTCAACGGATAACCGAAGTAGGCGTGGAAGACCAGAAAAAGGGAAGCTGCAAAAATATACTCCATGAAATTCTCCCTATTTTAACCACGAAGGACGCGAAGAAACACGAAGAAATGCAAGAAAACGGAACGAGCATTTGATGCGTACGGTCTTATGCTGTTACTGATCTCAGGCAGTTGTTACTGCCCGACGATAGAGCCGATAATAACGTTCAGCCATTCCCACCGCGGAAAAGGCCCGTTCAGCCTTCTCTCTGGCGGCCCGCGCCATTCTATCACGCTCTTGGCGATTGGCCTTCAGGAACAGGCACTTTTCAGCAAAATCACCTGGCGAGCGACCGTCAATCAGGAAGCCCTCTTTGCCTTCTTCAATGACCTCGACGATCCCCCCGACCGCAGGGGCGATGACGGGAAGGCCATGGGCAAGCGCTTCGAGAATGGTCATGGGTATCCCCTCGTGGACCGAGGTGTTGATATAGATGTCTAGTCCCCGGTAAAAGGAGTCCATATCGTCCTGGTGCCCCTTAAGGATAAAGTCGGCATTCAGCCCGTAGCGCTGAACCAGGGCTTCGAGTGACGGCCGCTCGGGGCCATCCCCTGCCAGTTCAAAGCGCACGTCATCTGCGCCGGTGGCGGCGACAGCCCGCGCAATCTCCACCATGAGCGGGTAATCCTTGACCGGAAAGAGGCGGCCTGATGAGCCGATCACGAACGTCCCGGCATTTCTCCGGGGAGAAGGGGAGGGGGGTAACTCTATGCCGTTGTGGATAACCTCGACCTTCTCTTTCCGGAATCCGAAGCGGCTGACCAGGACGTTGCGGATGTCCTCCGAGACCGCCACTGTAGTAAAAAAACGGGAAAGTGTCCAAAAGTTGGTTTGAGTTTTGAGTCGTTGATTGATGCTCGATATGTTCTCGTCGAATTCGGGGAGACCGTGTTGTGTGGAAAAAAGCTTTATTCCGCGACAACATCCAGAGATCAGGAGTGCGAGGAAGTTCTCCTTGTAGCGATGTGAGTGGATGATGCCCGGGGGATTGTTGCCGATGATCGTTTGCGTTTTTCGAAATAAGTCCCAAAATGAATTGAGATTTTCATCGAGAACGTGAACAGTGAGGCCGTTGGCCCGCAATTCATCGGCAAGTCTACCCCTGTTGAGGAGAATGACGGAAACGTCCAGGTCGTCATGATCCTTCAGACGCCTGAGCAGATTGCAAGCCATTGTTTCGGCGCCTGCCCAGAGGTCCCCTGAAACAAGATGCAAGACCTTCAGTCTGGAATAAACGGAGCTCTTCATAGTCAGGAGTCGAGTCACTTTGGAAGTTATTTATAAATTAAAACTATAACATATGTCCTTTCAAAGAAAAGTGACTTTTTTCGACAGTGTAGCCGTACTGACACCCCGCTGTTACTGGCTAAATACCGTAGTCTCTAACCACATGCAATTACGTAGAAATATGCAGTCAAAGCTGTGTACGG
>Ga0184615_10000226_pt1 | contig 35467 bp, 32 predicted proteins | sample PLM4_65_coex_FD_133134 | JGI IMG/M metagenome (GOLD analysis project Ga0184615, IMG submission 133134) | Groundwater sediment microbial communities from an aquifer in East River, Colorado, USA - PLM4_65_coex | ecosystem: Environmental > Terrestrial > Soil > Riparian zone | place: USA: East...
GGGTGTCGACCTCGAGCGCGCGGTGCGCGACGGTCGGGACCGCGATCTCGAAGCCGTGCTCGAGCGCCCGGAGCTGTTCCAGCCGCTCGGATTGCTCGAACGGCGTGCGCGGCAGGCGCGCGTAGCGCAGCAGGAACTCGCGGCGGTAGGCGTAGACGCCGATGTCGCTCCAGACCACCAGGCCCCGCTGCGCATGCTCCGCTTCGACGCGCGCGCGGTTGAAGTACGGCTGGTCCTTCGGGACGTCCGCGACGATCGGCAGGCGCGTGAAGGTGAGCGCGCGGTCGCGCAGGTCGACGACGACCTTGCCGCGGTTGGGGTCGAAGCGGTCCTCGGGCCGGTCGAGCGGGGTCTTGAGCGTGCCCATCATCAGCGTCGGGTCCGCCAGGAGCGGCGCGACCAGCGCCGCGATCGTCGCGACGTCGATCAGCGGCTCGTCGCCCTGCACGTTGCAGACGATCTCGTCGCGAAGACCCGCGGCGACCTCGGCCAGGCGGTCGGTGCCCGTCGGATGATCGGGCGAGGTCATGCGGACCTCGAAGCCTGCCCCCTCGACGACTTCGGCGATGCGCCGGTCGTCGGTCGCGACCAGGAAGCCGTCGACGACCCCGGCCTCGCGCGCGGCGGACACGCGCTCGGCGACGTGCAGGATCATCGGCTTGCCCGCGAGCAGGAAGAGCGGTTTGCCGGGGAAGCGCGTCGAGGCGTAGCGCGCCGGGATGATCGCGGTGATCGACACCGCTCTGGGTCCGCGCGCTCTACCGCTTGCTGTACTGGAAGCGGGCGCGAGCGCCGCGCTGGCCGTACTTCTTGCGCTCTTTCTCGCGCGCGTCGCGCGTGAGCAGGCCCGCGCGCTTCAGGGTCGGGCGCAGCGTCGGGTCGTACTTCTGCAGCGCGCGCGCGATGCCGTGGCGAATCGCGCCGGCCTGCCCGGTATCGCCGCCGCCCTTCACGGTGATGAACATGTCGAAGTTGCCCATGTGCTCGACCGCGCGCAGAGGCTCGAGGAAGTGCATGCGCAGGATCTCGCGCGGGAAGTAGTCGTCCGGGGTGCGGTGGTTGATCTTCACGTCGCCGGTGCCCAGGCGGATGAAGACACGCGCGGTCGCGGTCTTGCGGCGGCCCGTGGCGTAGAAGCGGGCGGACTGGCGCGCCATCGTCATGAGCGGATCTCCAGGGGCTGCGGGGCCTGCGCGGCGTGCGGATGCGTGGCGCCGGGGTAGATCTTGAGCTTGGTCAGCATGCGGCGGCCGAGCGGCCCCTTGGGCAGCATGCCCTTCACCGCGGCGCGCAGGACGCGATCCGGGTGGGTCTCCAACATGCGGCCCGCCGTCGTGGTGCGGAGCCCGCCTGCGTACCCGGAGTGGCGCACGTACTCTTTTTGCTCGAGCTTGCGGCCGGTCAAACGCACGTTCTTGGCATTCACGACCACGACGAAGTCGCCGCCGTCGACGTGCGGCGAGTAGGTCGGCTTGTGCTTGCCGCGCAGGATCGTGGCCAGGCGCGAGGCGAAGCGCCCGAGGACCTGGTCTCCGGCGTCGGCCACATACCAGCGTCGAACCACCTCGGCTTCGCCGATACTGCGCGTCGGATTCTTGGGATTTGGCAAGGACTTCCCCTACGGCTCACGAGCGGCCATGGGATATCCGATCGGGCCGGGCGGGTCAAGCTGCGCAGCCCGTCTGCGGAGCGATCGGGCTAGAGTGGCGCGATGAACGCCGCCGCGATCTTCAGTTTCCCCGAGGCCTACGCCGATCCCGAGACCTGGCACGCCGTGGCGGCCCGTTTGCGGCGCGAGAATCCGGTCTGCCGCATCGAGGCGCCGGACTTCGACCCGTTCTACGCGATCACCAGGCACGCCGACGTGAGCGAGATCGAGCGCCAGCCCGCCGCGACCTTCGTTGGCGCGCCGAAGCGCATCCCGATCCGCTATCGCGTGCGCGCGGCGTGAGCGGCGCGGGGTGCGCCCGATGACCCGCGAGGTCGACGTTGTGGTCGTCGGCGCGGGGCTCGCGGGACTCTCAGCAGCTCGGGCGCTCACGTCGGCGGGCGTGTCGACGGCGGTCGTCGAGGCGCGCGATCGCGTCGGCGGCCGCACCTTGAGCCGCGCCGTAGGGAAGGCGGTCTTCGATCTCGGCGGTCAGTACGTCGGTGCCGGCCACGAGCGGATCCGCTCGCTCGCGCGCGAGTTCGGCTTGCGCACCGCGCCGACGCCCTTCGCCGGGCGGAAATGGCTCGATCTCGCGGGCCGGCGCAAGAGCTACGCCGGTGCCATCCCCGCGCTGCCGCCGCTGGCGCTCGTGAACCTGCAGCTCGTGCTGAGCCGCCTCGAACACTTGCGCAAGCAGGTGCCGGCCGCGGCGCCGTGGAGCGCGGCGCGTGCGGCGGAGTGGGATGCGCACACCGCCGAGAGTTGGTGGAGCCGCTTCACATTCGGGCGGGAGGCGAAGGCGATGCTCCGCCACATCACCCGGATGACCTTCGGTGCCGAGGCCGACGAGATGTCGCTCTTGAGCCTGCTGCACTACCTGTCCGCCGGCCGCGGTCTCGACTACATGACGGCCTTCGAGAACGGCTCGCAGCAGGACTACTTCGTCGACGGCTCGCAGCAGATCGCGCTGCGCCTCGCGGCGGCGCTCGGCGAGCGCGTGATCGCCAAGGCGCCCGTCCGCCGCATCGCGCAGGACGCGAATGGCGTCGCGATCGCCAGCGACGCTGGGGACATTCACGCGCGCTTCGCCGTCGTGGCGATCCCGCCGCTGCTCACGTGCCGGATCGAGTACGAGCCCGCGCTGCCGGCCGCGCGCGCGGCGCTTGCGCAGCGCTTCCCGATGGGGGCCGCGATCAAATGCATCGTGCTGTACGAGCGCCGCTTCTGGAAGGAGCGCGGGTTCTCGGGCGAAGTGATCAACGACCGCGGCCCGGTCGGCTACTCGATCGACGGCACCAAGCTCGACGGCGCCCAACCCGCGCTGGTCGCCTTCATCGAGGGCGCTCCGGCGCGGGCGTGGAGCAACCGCCCCCCGGAGGTGCGACGCCGCGCGGTGTTGCGAGATTTCGCCGCGTTCTACGGCGCCGAAGCCGAGCAGCCCAGCGACTATCTGGAACAGGACTGGACTGCGGAGCCCTGGACGGGCGGCTGCTCGGCAGGCTTCACGACGCCGGGCGCGCTCTCGCGCTTCGGGCCCGCCCTGCGCGAGCCCGTCGGTCGGATCCACTGGGCCGGCGCCGAGACCGCGACCGAGTGGTTCGGCTACATGGAAGGCGCGTTGGAATCCGGCGAGCGCGCAGCGCGCGAAGTGCTGGCCCGCGCGTGAGTCAATCGACCGGTCTGTCCGGATAGCGGACTCGCTCGAGGCAGAGTCCGTGCGCGGGGGCCGTGGGCGCGGCGTTCGCGCGGTCGCGCGACTCGAGCACCTTCGCCATTTCGGATGCGGGCCGCCGGCCCTGTCCGATCTCGACGAGCGTCGCGGCCAGGTTGCGGACCATGTGGCGCAAGAAGCTCCGGCCCTCCGCCTCGACCCGCACCTCGTCCCCGAGCGCGACGACGTTCAGCCGATGCAGCGTCCGGCGCGGACTCACCTCCTCGTCGGAACCGCCAGGCGCGCCGCGGAAGGCGCTGAAGTCGTGCGTGCCGACGACGCTCGCGGCCGCCTCGGCCATCGCCGCGACGTCGAGCGGCGAGCGCAGATGCCAGGCGAAGCGAGCGCGCACCGGGCTCGGCGTCGCACGGTTCAGGATCCGGTAGATGTAGAGCTTCGCGCTCGCGTCGTGGCGCGCGTGGAAGTCGCTCGGCGCGATCTCGAGCGCTTGAACCGCGACGTCGCGCGGCAGCACGGCATTGAGCGCTCGCCCGAGCGCGGGCACCTCGAGATGCGTCGCGCAGTCGACGTGCGCGACCTGACCGACCGCGTGCACGCCCGCGTCCGTGCGCCCGGCGGGCGAGAAGCGCCGCGACTCGCCGGTGATCTCGCGCAGCGCCTCTTCGAGCACGCCCTGCACGCTCCGCTCTGCGGGCTGGATCTGCCAGCCGGCGAATTCGCTGCCGTCGTACTCGAGGACGAAGCGGAGGCGCCGCACGCGCTACGCGATCAGCGCCTCGGCCGCGCCGACGACACCGAGCGCCGCACCGAGGCGAAGGTCATTCAGAGCGACGACGAACGCCAGCCGATCGCCCGTCGCGCGCACCCGGCCCACCGCCGCCTCGTCGTGACCGAGCGAACCGCGCGGGGTCGGCAGCTCCTCGTCGCCGAGCAGGCCGATGCCGGGCTGGGCGGCCCAGAGCTGCGTCGCCTCTTCGACCGTCACCGGCTTTGCGAGCCGCACGTGCACCGCGGCCAGGCTTCCGCCCAGCGTCGGCATGCGCACGCGCGTGAGCTCGATCGGCAGATCCGGCGCTGAGAGCAGACGACGCAGCACGCTGCGCAGTCGGACCTCGTCGCTCGTCTGACCATCCGGCTCGATCGTTCCGATCTGCGGCAGACAGTCGAAGGCGAGTGACTGCGCGAAGACCTCGGACTCCGCGCGCTCACCGCTCATCCGGTTCAGAACCTGCACGGTGTGATCGGTGAGCTCGCCGACGCCCGCAATGCCCGCCCCCGAGGCCGACTCGAGGGTGACGGCAGTCACTCGACGCAGGATTCCGGCGGCGGTGAACGGCGCGAGCGCGAGTGCGATCCCGGTCGTGACTCCACGCGGAACCGCGACGAAGCGCGGTCGCGTCGAGCCCGCGGGAAGCGTAGAAAGCCCGGGCAGCCAGAGCGGCACCTCGGGATCGGTCTCGAGCGCGCCGGTCACGTCGATCACGCGCACCTGCCCGCGCCGGAGCGCCGGCAGAAGGCCCGGGAGCTGCGCCGGAGCGGCGCTGAGCACGAGATCGCAGGCCGCGAGTACCTCTCCGCGCGCGCGCACGATCTTGACCGTGCTGTCGCGGAACTGGAGCTCGTCGCCCTCGGAGTCGGGCGACGCGCAGGCGAGCAGCTCGCGCACGGGGAAGCGGCGCTCCTCGAGCACCTGAAGGATCTCGGCGCCGACCGCGCCGGTCGCGCCGAGCACCGCCACGCGAAAGCCCGTAACGGCGGCCATCAGCGCAGCGCCTCGCGCACCTGGCGACCCATCTCGCGCGTGCCGACGAGCGTCTGACCGGGGCCCACGCCGAGATCGCGCGTGCGATAGCCCTTGTCGAGCACGACCTCGACCGCGCGCCGCACGCGCTCGGCGACGGCCCCGCGAGCAAGCCCGTGCTCGAGCAACATCGCAACGGAGAGGATCGCGGCGAGCGGATTGGCCTTGTCCTGACCGGCGATGTCCGGCGCGCTGCCGTGGATCGGCTCGAACAGCCCCCTGCCCTCGTCGCCCAGGCTCGCGGACGGGAGCATGCCCAGCGACCCGGTGATCATCGCGGCCTCGTCGGAAAGGATGTCGCCGAACATGTTCGGGCAGAGCAGCACGTCGAAGCGCGGCGCGTCCCGCAACAGCACCATCGCCGCCGAGTCGACCAACTGGTGCTCGAGCACCACGTCGGGGAATTCGCGCGCGACCTCCTCGACGATCTCGTTCCAGAACGCACAGACCTCGAGCACGTTGGCCTTGTGGATGTTCGTGACGAGCTTCTTGCGCCCGCGCGCCGTACGAAACGCGACGCGGGCGATGCGCGCGACCTCGTGCTCGTCGTACACCTCCGTGTTCAGCGCGCGGCGCACGCCGTCGCGGTCGGCGCGCCCGCGCGGCTCGCCGTAGTAGATCCCGCCGGTGAGCTCGCGCACCACCACCAGATCCACGCCGTCCACGCAGGCGCGCTTCAGCGGGCTCGCGTCCGCGAGCGCCGGCAGCACCGCCGCGGGACGCAGATTTGCGTAGAGTCCGAGCTCCTTGCGGATGCGCAGGAGCCCCCGCTCGGGACGCTGGGCCGGCGGAAGCTTGTCCCACTTCGGCCCGCCGACCGCGCCGAGCAGCACCAGGCCGCAGGCCTTGGCGAGGGCGACGGTCGCGTCGGAGAGCGGCGAGCCCTCGGCGTCGATCGCGCAGCCGCCGATCAGCGCCTGCTCGGTGGCGATGTCGGGCGCGACCATCGCCAGCACCGCGACGGCCTCGGCCGTCACCTCCGGGCCGATGCCGTCGCCCGGCAGAACCAACACACGCGTCATCGCGCCCATGCTCAGATCCCGCGCAGCGAGGCGACACCGACCTTGTGGCGCTGCTCGAGCTTGTTGAGCGCGTGGACGTAGGCCTTCGCCGAAGCGACCAGGACGTCGGTATCCGCGGCTTGTCCGATCACGCGCATTCCATCCTCTTCCAGTGTCACCGAGACCTCTCCTTGCGCGTCGATGCCACTCGTCACCGCGCTCACCTGATACTTGAGCAGCCGCGCCTTGCAGCCGGTCGCCTGTTCGATCGCGCTGTAGATCGCGTCGACCGGGCCCGTACCCATCGACGCGATCTTGCGCACGTCGCCCTTCACTTCCATCTCGACCGTCGCCGTCGGCGTCGCGAACGTTCCGGAGACCACGTGCATGTTGCGCAGCTTCACCGTCTCCTCGACGCGCAGCAGCTGGTCGGTGACGAGCGCCTCGATGTCTTCGTTGTAGACGGTCTTCTTGGCGTCGGCGAGGTCCTTGAAGCGCTTGAAGGCCTGGTTGAAGTCGATGCGCTCCGGGTCGAAGCCGAGCTCGCGCAGGCGCTCGCCGAAGGCGTGCCGGCCGGAGTGCTTGCCGAGCACGAGCTCGGTCGAAGCGCGACCGACGCTCTCCGGTGTCATGATCTCGTAGGTCAGCTTGTTCGAGAGCACGCCGTGCTGGTGGATGCCGGCCTCGTGCGCGAAAGCGTTGTCGCCCACGATCGCCTTGTTCGGCGGCACCGCCACGCCGATCACTGACGAGAGCAGGCGGCTGGTCGGGTAGATCTCCTTGCCGACGATGCCCGTGTCGCAGCCGTCGAAGTACTCGCCGCGCGTGCGCAGCGCCATCACGACCTCTTCCATCGCCGTGTTGCCCGCGCGTTCGCCGATGCCGTTCACGGTGCATTCGACCTGGCGCGCGCCCGCGCGGATCGCGGCCAGCGAGTTCGCGACCGAGAGCCCGAGGTCGTCGTGGCAGTGCACCGAGAAGCGCGCCAGGTACGACTGCGGCACGTTGCGCTTCAGGTGCGTGATCAGCTCGGCGTACTCGAAGGGCGTCGTGTAGCCGACGGTGTCCGGGATGTTCAGCGTGCGCGCGCCCGCCTCGATCGCGCGCTTGCAGACCTCGACCAGGAACTCCCAGTCCGAGCGGGTCGAGTCCTCGCAGGAGAATTCGACGTCTTCGCACAAGGCACGGGCCCGAGTGACCGCACGCACGATCTCCTCGAGCACGCGCTCCTTGCTCATGCGCAGCTTGTCGCGCATGTGGATCTCGGACGTCGCGATGAAGACGTGGATGCGCGGATGCGCCGCGTCCTGCAGCGCCTCCCAGGCCCGGTCGACGTCCTCGTTCGCGGTGCGCGCGAGCGCGCAGATGATCGGCTTGCGCACCTCGCGCGCGACTCCGCGCACCGCCTCGAAGTCGCCCTGGGACGCGATCGGGAAACCGGCCTCGATCACATCCACGCCGAGCTTCTCGAGCTGGCGCGCGAGCACGAGCTTCTCCTCGATGTTCATGCTGCAGCCGGGCGACTGCTCGCCGTCGCGCAGGGTCGTGTCGAAGATCAGGACGCGCTTATCGGACATCGCCGGTCGACTCCGTGTTGAGTTCGCTCTCGAGCGCCGCGGGCGCGGGCTTCGGTTTGCGGCGCTCCAGCCACCAGACCACCGGACCGGAGAGAAGGTATGCGATCCCCAGACCGAAGAGCATCGGCTCGTGATTCAAGAGCACGACGACCACGAAGACGACGAGGGCGACGAGCGCGGGATAGCCGCGGCGGCCCTCGATCTTCAGCGCCTTCGGGCTCGGATACGGGATCGTGCTCACCATCAAGAGCGCGAGCAGCGCGAAGAAGCTCGTGATCGCGATGCCGAGCGGTCGCGGGAACGGCGGCGCGATCTCGAGCCAGCCCATGAACCAGACCGTCGCGGCGACCATGCCTCCCGCGAAGGTGGAGGCGATCCCCTGAAAGTGCTTCGTCGTCGGGTCATCGGCGCGCGCGTTGAAGCGCGCCAGGCGAAGCGCCGCGCAGAGCGCGAACAGCCCTGCGATCAGCCAGCCGCGCGGCCCCAGCGGCAAGAGCGTCCAGTTGTACATCAGCAGCGCGGGTGCGAGGCCGAACGCCGTCAGGTCGGAGAGCGAGTCGAACTCGAAGCCGAAGCGGCTCTGCGAGTGCGTCGCGCGCGCGACGCGGCCATCGAGCATGTCGCAGACCATGGCCAGCACGATCGCGAGCGCGGCCTTCTCGAACTCGCCGCGGATCGAGAGCGTGATCGACCAGAAGCCGAGCATGAGCCCCGTGCTGGTGATCAGGTTCGGCAGCAGGAACACCGCACGGCGTTGGCCGCGCCGGCCGCGGCGGCGGCGCCTGTGCTCTCCGAACCGCTCGCGCGGAGTCATCGGCGCCCCCTCAGTTCCGGCTGCGGTCGACGAGCCGGCTCTCCCGCAGCCACGGCATCATCGCGCGCAGCTCCTTGCCGATCTTCTCGACCGGATGCTCCTCGCCGAGCTTGCCGAGCGCCGTGAACACGGGCTTGCCGACGCGCGCCTCTTGCAGCCACTCCGAGGCAAAGCGGCCGGATTGGATCTCGCCCAGGATCCGCTTCATCTCGGCCTTCGTTTCAGCCGTGATGATGCGCGGCCCGCGCGTCAGGTCGCCGAAGCGCGCGGTGTTCGAGATCGAGTAGCGCATGTTCGAGATGCCGCCCTCGTAGATCAGGTCGACGATCAGCTTCACCTCGTGGATGCACTCGAAGTACGCCATCTCGGGCGCGTAGCCGGCTTCGATCAGCGTCTCGAACCCCGCTTGCATGAGCGCCGTCAGGCCGCCGCAGAGGACGGCCTGCTCGCCGAAGAGATCCGTTTCGGTCTCCTCGCGGATCGTGGTCTGGATGATGCCCGCGCGGCCGCCGCCGATCCCTTTCGCGTACGCGAGCCCGACCTCGAGCGTGTTGCCCGACGGGTCTCGATCGACTGCGACCAGACACGGAACCCCACCGCCCTTGGTGTAGGCGTCGCGAACCAGGTGACCCGGCCCCTTCGGCGCGACCATGAAAGTGTTCACGCCCTCGGGCGGTGCGATGCAGCCGAAGTGGAAGTTGAAGCCGTGGGCGAGCGCGAGATAGGTGCCGGGCTTCAGGTTCGGGCGGATGTCGGCGTCGTAGATCTGCGCCATGGTCTCGTCAGGCAGCGTCATCATCACCACGTTGCCCGCCGCCACCGCATCGGCGACCGAGAGCACGCGCAGGCCCGCGGCCTGTGCCTTCTTCCGCGTGGGCGAGTCGGGCCGAAGACCGACGACGACCTCGACTCCGCTGTCTTTCAAGTTCAGCGAGTGAGCGTGGCCTTGGGCGCCGTAGCCGAGGATCGCGACCGTCTTGCCTTCGAGGCGACCGAGATCCGCGTCTTTGTCGTAGTACACGCGCATGGCAATGACTCCTTGGGAGGGCGCAGATAACGTTGCATTCCGCGACCTTATCCGATGTCCCGGGGGCGTCGGCCTAGGGTATGGGTTCGCCCGTGGGGTGTAAAGCCAAGCGCTTGGCTTCTGCCTCCGCGCGGCGCAGATAGCGCAGCTCCACGCGCTCCGGCGCGAGCGCGTGGCCGCCCGCCGCTAGCCGCAGGCCGAGCCGGCCGACGCTCGCCGCGCAGAGCACGCCGGCTTCGAGCGGCAGGAAGCGCGCACGTTCGCCGAGCCGCGCCGCGATCTCGCCGCGGTGCGCGGAAACGCCGCCGCCGACGAACGCGATCGTCTCGTTCTGCGGCAGGCGCGCGAGAAACTCTCGGATCCCGCTACACGAATCGGCGACGACCTCGCGTCCGTCCGCGCGGTAGAGACCGCCGTAGATCTCGCCGCGCCGCGCATCGAGAAGCGGCGCGACCAGGCCCGACACGCCCGTCTGTGTCGCCAGGGCCGCGAGCGTCGGCACGGGCACGAGCGTGCGCTCGGTGCCGAAGGCGAGTCCGAGCGCGGTCGCGAGCCCGATGCGCAGGCCCGTGAACGAGCCGGGGCCGATCGCGAGCGCGATCCGGTCGACCGCCTCGAGCGTTCGACCCGTCTCGCCGAGCAGCTTATCGAGGCAGACCAGCAGTGAGGCGGCGTGGCGTTCGCGCGCGTCGAGCCAGACCTCGCCGAGCAGGCGCTCGCCGTCGAAGAGCGCAACCGAGCCGCGCTCCGCGGACGTCTCGAGCGCCAGCAGCATGCGCTAGCCCAGCGTCGAGAAGAACTGCATGACGCCCGACCAGTGCCGGGCGATGTCGTTCCAGAACGCGACACCCATCAGGAGCAGGATCAGCGAGAGGCCGACCGTCTGCGCGACATCGCGCGCGCGCGCGGGCAAGGGGCTCCCCTTGATGCCCTCGGCGGCGGCCAGCACGATCTGCCCGCCGTCGAGCACCGGCACCGGCAGCAGATTCAGGATCGCGAGATTCACGCTGATCACGGCCATCAACCAGACGAACTGCTCCCACGACGACTTGTACGCATCCGCGGCGATCTCCCCGATGCCGATCGGCCCCGACAGGCTGCTCATGCCGACGTGGCCGGTCACGAGCTGCGCGATGCCGCTCGTGATCATCACCAGGATCTCGCCCGTGCGCTCCGCGCCGCGCGCGAGCGCGACGAATGGATTGCGCACAACGTCGTCGCGATACTCGGCACCCTCGTCGGTGGGCCCGAGCGAGACGCCGATTCCCCAGTGCGTCTCGGTCCCGCCCTCGACGACCATCGGCCGCTCGCTCGGCGTCGCAGTGAGCGCGAGCTCGCGGCCGTCGCGCAGGAGGCTGAGCTCGATCGGCGCTCCGCCACTCCCCCAGATCAGGCTCTTCACCTGCTCGCTCGTGGTCGCGAGTCCGCCGTTGATGGTCAGCACCACGTCGCCCGCTTGCAGGCCGGCGCGCTTCGCGGGGCTGGTCGGCTCGACGGCGGCGATGCGCACCCCCACCGCCACGAGGCCGAGCGCGGCCAGGCTGGGCGTGCCCGTGAGCTCGCGAATGGTCACGCGCACGGTCTCGGTCTCGCCGTCCAGCGGCCGCGTAGCCTCGAGCTCGAACGGCGGCGCGAGCGCCGGCATGCGCCGCTCGAGCGCGTAGAGGTTCGCGATCGCAGCGCCGTTCACGGCGACGATCTGATCGCCGGTGCGAAGCCCCGCCTGCGCTGCGACCCCGCCGGGATCGGCGACGCCGACGCGCGCGGTCGGCGCGTGCCACGACAGCCCGGCGTCCGTGAACTCGCCATCCGTGCCGGGCTCGCGTGCGAGCTCGACGGCGCGCTTGCGGCCGTCGTTCTCGACCTCGAGCGCGAGCGCCGTGTCGCCCGGCGCGCGCAGCTTCTGCTCGAGATCCTGCCAGCGCCAGATCGGCTCTCCGCCGGCCGTGACGATGCGATCGCCCTCGCGCAGGCCCGCGCGCTCGGCCGGCGAGCCCGGCAGCACGCCGCCGATCCGCGACGTGATGGTCGGCACGCCGCTCATCAGGATCGCCGCGATGAGGAAGACCGGCAGAATCAGGTTCATCACCGGGCCCGCGAGCGCAATCGCGATGCGCTGCCAGACGGGCCGGTTGTTGAACGCGCGACCGAGCTCGTCGGGCGGAAGGTCCTCGCCGGGGATCTCGCCGAGCATCTTCACGAAGCCACCGAGCGGAAGCGCGGCGATCACGTACTCGGTCTCGCCCACGCGGCGCGCGAAGAGCGACGGCCCGAAGCCGATCGAGAACTTCTCGACCTTCACCCCGAGCCACTTGGCCACCGCGAAGTGACCGAGCTCGTGGATGAAGATCAAGACCCCGAGCAAGAGGACGAACGGGATCAGGAAATCGAAGACTCCCGGCAGGCTCAAATCGCGCGCTCCTCGATCCACCGGCGGGCGAGCCGGCGGGCCTGTTCATCGACGTCTCGGATCTCCTCGAGCGAGCGCCCGGGGCGTACCGGCAGGCGGCTCAGGACCTCTTCGGCGACGGACGCGATCGCCGTGAATTCGAGCGCGCCCGCCAGGAACGACGCGACCGCGATCTCGTTGGCGGCGTTCAGCGCCGCGGGAGCGGTGCCGCCGGCCGCGAGCGCCTCGAAGGCCAGCCGCAGCGCGGGGAAGCGACCGAGGTCGGGCGCTTCGAAGTGCAGCGCGCCCTGCGCCACCAGATCAAGCGGCGCGACATCGGCGACGGGCAGGCGCTCGGGCATGCCGAGAGTGTACGAGATGGGGATGCGCATATCGGGCACGCCGAGCTGTGCGATCCAGCTGCCGTCCGCGTACTCGACGAGCGAGTGGATGATGCTCTCCGGGTGGACCAGCACGCCGATGCGCTCGGGCTCGACGTCGAAGAGCCAGCGCGCCTCGATCACTTCGAAGCCCTTGTTCATCAGTGTCGCGGAGTCGATCGTGATCTTCGCGCCCATCTCCCAGTTCGGGTGCGCGAGCGCTTGCGCCGGGCTCGCGGCCGCGAGCGCTTCGGCAGAGGCGCCGCGAAACGGCCCGCCCGACGCCGTAAGCCAGATCTTCCGCACCGCCGCACCGCGCTGGCCAGCCAGGCACTGCGCGATCGCGACGTGCTCGGAGTCGAGCGGAAGGAGCTTCGCGCCGCTCACGCGCGCGACCTCCAGAACGAGCGGCCCGCCGGTGACGAGCACCTCTTTGTTCGCGAGCGCGACGTCGCTGCCGCGCCGCAGCGCCGCGACGACCGGCTCGAGGCCCGCGCTGCCGACGAGCGCGCCGATCACCAGCTCGGCGTCGGTCGTGGCGACTTCGCAAAGCCCCTCCGGCCCCGAGACGACGCGCACGCGCGGATCGCCGAGCGCCTCGCGCAAAGTCGACACATCCTCGTGTCGCGCAACCGAGACGAGCTCCGGCCGGAACTGCTTGCACTGCTGGACCAGCAGCTCGATCGAGCGACCGGCGGCGAGCGCGACCACGCGCAGCTTCTCCGGGAAGCGCGCGATCACATCGAGCGTCTGCGTCCCGATCGAGCCCGTCGAGCCGAGCAGCGCGATGCGCTTCACGTCGCGGGCCCGCGCGTCTGCGCTCCGGTGCGGCCGAAGCGGCGCTCGCGCTGCTGGAAGGCCGAGAGCGCCTCGACCAGATCCCCCTTGGTGAAGTCGGGCCAGAGCACGTCGCTCTTCCACAGCTCGGTGTACGCGACCTGCCACAAGAGGAAGTTCGAGAGCCGCAGCTCCCCGCCGGTGCGGATCAGAAGATCCGGCTCGGGCAGGTCCGGCGCGTACAGGTGCGCCTGCACGCACTTCTCGTCGATCGCCTCGGCGTCCAGCTGGCCCTGCTCCACGGCGCGCGCGATCGCGCGCACCGCGTCGGTGATCTCCGTGCGTCCCCCGTACGAGAGCGCGAAAACGAGCCGCATCTCGTCGTTGCTGCGCGTGCGCGCGGCGAGCTCGCGCAGCAGCGTCTGGATGCGCGGCGACAGATCCTGGAGCCGGCCGATCGCGTCGACGCGGATGCCGTTCGACGCCAGCTCGTCGGCGTCGCGCTCGAGATACTCCTCGAGGTAGTTCATCACCGCGTCGACTTCCTCGCGCGGCCGCGCCCAGTTCTCGGTCGAGAAAGCGTAGAAGGTCAGCCACTGGATGCCGAGCTCGTGCGCCGCACGCACGACCTCGCGCACGACATCTGCACCGTTGCGGTAGCCGGCGACGCGCGGCAGACCGCGGCTCTCCGCCCAGCGACCGTTCCCGTCGGGGATGATCGCGACGTGGCGCGGGATCTTGCTCGAGTCGAGCCGCTGCACCCGGACTCCTCAGACCTTCAGGAGCTCGGCTTCCTTCGCATCGATCGCCTTGTCGATCTGCGCGATGAAGTCGTCGGTCAGCTTCTGGATCTTGTCCTGCAGGTGACGCGCGTCGTCCTCGGCGAGATCGCCGCCCTTCTGCATTTCCTTGGCCATCGCGATCGCGTCGCGCCGCGCGTTGCGCACGCCGACCTTGTGATCCTCGCCGAGCTTCTTCACCTGCTTGGCGAGATCCTTGCGCCGCTCCTCGGTGAGCTCGGGGATCGGCACGCGCACGATCTTGCCGTCCGAGACGGGCGACACGCCGAGGTTGGCCTTGTGGATCGCCTTCTCGATCTCCGAGATCGCGCTGCGGTCGAAGGGCTGCACGGTGATGAGTCGCGGCTCGGGGGCGTTCAGCTGCGCGAGCTTCTTCAGCGGCGTCGGCGTGCCGTAGTAGTCGATCGTGAGACCCTCGAGCAGCGCGGGATTCGCGCGGCCCGTGCGGAGCTTGCCAAGGTCGTGCGCAAAGCCGGAGATGCTCTTCTGCATCTCCTGCTTCGCCTCGGAGAGGACCCTGTCGCTATTCTCGTCGGGCATACGCTTCTCCTCCCTCAGGCCGTGACGTGCGTGCCGATCGCCTCCCCGGTGATCACGCGCAGCACGTTGCCCGGCACGCTCATGTTGAAGACCACGATCGGCAGCTTGTTGTCCTGGCAGAGCGAGATCGCGGTCGAATCCATGACGCTGAGATTCTGGTGCAGGAATTCGCGATAGGTCACGCGGTCGAACAGGCGCGCCTCGGGGTACTTCTCCGGGTCGGAATCGTAGACGCCATCGACGCGCGTCCCCTTCAGGAGAATCTCCGCGCCGATCTCCATCGCGCGCAGCGCCGCGCCGGTGTCGGTCGTGAAGAAGGGATTGCCGGTGCCGGCGGCGAAGATCACGATCCGGCCCTTCTCGAGGTGGCGGATCGCTCGCCGGCGGATGTGCGGCTCGGCCACCTGCCTGATCTCGATCGCCGAGAGCACGCGCGTGTCGGCGCCGCACTTCTCCAGTGCATCCTGCAGCGCGAGCGCGTTGATCACGCCGCCGAGCATGCCCATGTAGTCCGCGGCAGTGCGGTTGATGCCCTCGGCCGAGGCGGTGATGCCGCGGATGATGTTGCCGCCTCCGCAGACCACGCCGAGCTCGACACCGAGGCCCGAGAGCTCACAGATCTCGCGCGCGGTCTTCTGGATCGTCTTGGAATCGATCCCCCAGCCGCGCTCGCCTGCGAGGCTCTGGCCGGAGATCTTCAGCAGAACACGCTTGTAGACCGGTGTCATTCCTCGCCGGCTTCCCCCAGCTGGAAACGCCGGAAGCCGGCCACCTTCGCGCCGACTTCTTGCGCCGCCTTGCTGACCGTCTTGTCGGGATCCATGACCAGTCCCTGTTCGAGCAGGACGACTTCCTTGAAGAACTTGGTCAGGCGCCCCTCGATCATCTTCTCGATGATGTTGGCGGGCTTGCCCTCGCTGGCCGCCTGCTTCGCGAGCACGCTGCGCTCCGCGTCGACCACCGCCTTGGGCAGATCATCGCGCGACAGGCTCGCGGGGCTCGTGGCGGCGACGTGCATGCAGACGTTGTGTGCGAGCGCGCGCACCTCCGGCTTGCCCGGTGTCTCGGATTCGATCGCGACGAGCGTGCCGATCTTTCCACCGGCGTGGACGTAGGCCGCCACGAAGCCCGAGCTCGGCGCCGCGAGGCGCTCGAGCCGCCGCACGGCGAGATCCTCGCCGAGCTTCGTGACCGCGCTGCTCAGCTTGTCGCGCAGGGTCTCGCCGCCGACGGAGGAGGCGAGCAATGCCTCGACGCTCTCGGGCGCCTTCTCGAACACGGCGCGCGCGAGCGCGTCACCGAGCGCCGTGAAGTCGTCCGTCTTGGCGACGAAGTCGGTCTCGCAGTTCAGCTCGACGAGCGCCCCGGTCCGCCCGTCGGAGGAGACGAGCGCGCTCACGCGGCCCTCGGAGCCGGCGCGGCCGACGCGCTTGCTGGCCTTGGCGATGCCGCGCTCGCGCAGGATCTCGGCCGCGCGCGCGGAATCGCCACCCGCCTCGGCGAGCGCCTTCTTGCAATCCATCATGCCCGCGCCGGTCCGCTCGCGGAGCTCTTTCACTTGCGCTGCCGAGATCTCGGCCAAGTCCGTTTCCCCTCTTGCTGCTCTGCTCGAAAGCCGGCGCGCTACGCGGCCGGCGGCTCCGTCGGCTCGGCGGCAGACTCGACGGGCGCCTCGGTCGTCTCGTCCTCGATCGGTGCGGGCACCGGGGAGTCGGTGATGCCCAGCGCGAAGTCCGCAGCCGCTTCCACCACCTCGCGCCGGCGCTCCTCGGCCATGCGCTCCATGCGCGCGGGCCGACGTGCGGGCTGCGTGATCTCGACGACGCGCTTGCCGTGCTTGGGCGCCGACTCTTCGGATTCGCGCGTCTCCGCGCGCTGATCGACGATGCGCGCGTTGTGCAGCTCGCGCCCTTCGCGGCACGCCTCGGCGACTTTCTCGCAGTAGAGCTGGATCGCGCGCAGCGCGTCGTCGTTGCCGGGGATCGTGAGATCGACCCCGTACGGGTCGCAGTTCGAATCGACGATCGCGATCACCGGGATGCCGAGCCGGCGCGCCTCGAGGATCGCGATCGCCTCACGGCGCACGTCGATCACGAAGACCGCATCGGGGACGCGCTCCATTTCGGCGATGCCCTCGAAGGCCTTGTGCAGCTTCAGCTGCTCGCGCACCAGCCGCGAGCGCTCCTTCTTCGAGAGCTGAGACGCGCTCTCCTCGTTGCCGAGCAGCTCGTTCAGCTCCTTGTAGCGCTCGATGCCGCGCCGGATCGTGCGGAAGTTCGTCAGCATGCCGCCGAGCCAGCGCCGATGGACGAAGGGCATCCCGCAGGCGCGCGCTTGCTCCGCGATGATGTCCTGCGCCTGGCGCTTGGTGGCGATGAACAGCACCGAGCCGCCGCTCGCGACGGTCTCGCGGATGAAGTCCATCGCATCGCGGAAGCGCGGCAGCGTGTGCTGCAGGTCGATGATGTGGACGCCGTTTCGTTCGCCGTAGATGAACGGCTTCATCGACGGATGCCAACGGCGGGTCTGGTGGCCGAAGTGGACGCCGGCCTCGATCAGGTCTCGCATGGAGACAGGGGTCGCGGTCATTCAGGGAGGGTGCTCCGATCTCGGGTTTTACTTCCGCCTCTCGGCCCATTGCCGCCGCTCATCGTGACGAGGTGCCAGGCGGCTGGCGTCGCTACGACCCGGAGCAGACGAGGCGTGATAGATGGCTCGCTCGTATAGCAGAAGCGGCGCACACGCTCAACTACAAGTTCCTGGAATCAAAAGAAATTCAGCCGCGTCTTCCGCCCGGTGGCGGATCCAGGGCGAGCAGATGGCCGATGTCATTGAAGGCGCGCAGGGAAAAGGCGTAGCCATCGGCGACCGGGACCGTCACGAGTCGCGTGATCGCCGCCCAGTAGCTCGAGAAACGCACGAACGCCCACGGGACAGGCTCGACATCGAGCAGCCGCGACAGGATCACCGCGATCGAGCCCTCGTGCGCCACGATCAGGAGCCGCAGGTCGTCCGTTGGCGGGTGCCAGAGCCGAAAGCCCGAGTTCGAGTGGATCTGCATGCCGTGCGAGCTCGAGAGCAACACCTCGACGCCGCTCGAGACGCGCTCGTACAGGTGGCGGAAGGTCTCGCCGCCGGGGGGCATGCCGTCCCACCAGCGCTCGAGATCGCGGGCGCGGGCGCGGGCGAAGAACTGCTCGACCTCCTCCGCCGTGCGCCCTTCGAGCGTCGGCAGCCGCAGCTCGTCGAGCCATGCGCAGCGCTCGAACTCGACGCCGAGTCGTTCCGCGACCGGCGCGGTCGTCTCGACCGCGCGGCCGAGCGTGCTGGTGTAGCAGGCGTCGAAGCGCTCGCTCGCAAGCGCGCCCGCGAGCGCCGCCGCCTGGCAGCGGCCGTAGCCAGAGAGCGCCGGATGGTCCACCGCGAGGCCGTTCGGCTCCCAGTCGGGCTGGGCGTGCCGGACCAGCACGACCTCGATCACGCGTCGTCGACCCGGTACTGCAGCGCCGCGCGCTCGGCCGTGAGCGGCCGGATGTTCTCGGTGACGAGCTTCTGGTGCGCGGGGTGGGCCGCATACGCGCGCCAGGCGGCGACGTCGTCGAAGTCCGCGACGATCGCGAAGTCGAAGTTGCCCTCGACGAGCTTCGCGTCCGCGCCGAAGCGATAGGCGCGGATCTGCGGCACCTGTCCGGGCAGCGCGACAAGCGCGCGCCCGAGCGCCTCGAGCTGCGCAGGCGTCGTTTCCGCGCGCCAGCGAAACAAGACGACGTGGCGAAGCATCCCTCGGCCCCCCGACACTACGTCGTGTACTCGGCGTTGACGCGGACGTACTCGTAGGAGAAGTCGGTGGTGAGCATGCGGGCCCGGCCGGCGCCCTGGCCGAGCGAGATCTCGATCGCCACTTCTTTCTTCTTCATCGCGCGTTCGGCCCGTCGCAGGCCCGCGAGCCCGCCCTCGGGCTCGCCGCCGCGCAGCATCTGTACGCCGCCGATCCGCACGTCGACGTTCGCCGGCCGCAGCATCACGCCCGCCGCGCCGATCGCCTGCACGATCCGTCCCCAGTTCGGGTCACCGCCGAAGAGCGCCGTCTTCACCAGCGCGGAGTTGGCGACGCTGCGCGCGACGCGATCCGCGTCGCGATCGCTGCGCGTGCCGACGACCGTGACCGTCGCGAGCTTGGTCACGCCCTCGCCGTCCCGCGCGAGCCGATAGCAGAGCTCGCGACTGGTCTCGAGCAGCGCGCGCGCGAACTCCTTGGCGCGCGCGGAGCCCGCCTCGATCGGGCGATTGCCGGCGGCGCCGTTCGCGAGCACGAGCACCGTATCGCTCGTGCTCGTCTCGCCGTCGATCGTGAGCGCATTGAAGGTGGGTCCGACGGCGTCACGAAGCGCGCTGCGCAGGAAGGACGGCTCGACGGCGAGGTCGGTGACGATGAACGCGAGCATCGTCGCCATGCGCGGCATGATCATGCCCGCGCCCTTCGCGAGCCCCGCCAACCGGAAGCCACGCGCGCGCGTCAGCACCAGCTTCGGCACGCTGTCGGTCGTCAGGATCGCGTTTGCGGCGCGCTCGAAGCCGCGCGGCGAGAGCGCGGCGGCGGCGCGCGGAATCCCCTCGCGGAGCTTCTCCATCGGCAGCTTGCGGCCGATCACGCCCGTCGACGCCACTTGCACCTCGCGCGGACGGGCGCCGATCGCTCGCGCCAACAGGCGCGTCATCTCGCGCGCATCGGCCAGACCGCGCGCGCCGTTTGCGACGTTCGAGATGCCGCTGTTCACGACCGCGCCGCGCGCGACACCGCTGCGGATGTGACTGCGCGAGACGACGACCGGCGCGCCGGGAAAGCGGCTGGTGGTGAAGACCGCCGCTGCCGCGGCCGGCCGATCGGAGACGATCAGCGCGAGATCGGGTTTGCCGCTGGGCTTGATCCCGCAGGCGATGCCCGCCGCGAGATAGCCCGGAACCTCGACCGCCACCTCAGCCCGCGGCCCCGTGGCACTTCTTGAACTTCTTCCCCGAACCGCACGGGCACGGATCGTTGCGACCGACCTTCGGGCCCTCGCGGGTGATCGTCTGCGCGGTCGTCGGCGCCTCCGACGGCGATCCCGCGTGGACCTCCTGAAGCCGTCGCGTCTGCGCCTTGCGCCTGGCCTCTTCGGCCGCGCGCAGCTCGACGACGCGCTCGGCCGAGGGCAGCTCGATCGCGACACGGAAGAGCTGCTCGACGGCGCGCGCGCCGATGCGGTCGAACATCGCGCGGAACAGCTCGAAGCCCTCCGTCTGGTAGACGCGCTTCGGATCCTTGCCGGCATAGCCCTGCAGGCCGACGCCTTCCTTCAGGTGGTCCATCGTGAGCAGGTGGTCCTTCCAGAGCTGGTCGAGCGTCTGCAGCAGGATCCCGCGCGCAATACCGTCGAAGGACGGCGGGCGGAAATCGGCGTACTGGCGCGCGATGTCGGCGAACATCAGGACCTTCTCCTCGAGCTTCGCGTCGACCCGCTCGAGCAGCTTCGCGAGCACGCGCTCGCGGTCGCCGCCGCCGCACAGCTCAGGCGCGCTCGGCTCCATGGCGATCGCGAACTGCGCCTGCGCCTCGCGCACGAACCCTTCGACGTCGGGCTCGCCTTTCTGCGGCACACTCACGGCGACGATCGCGCCGGCGAGCTCATGCGCGAGCTCGAGATACTCGCCGCGCATGTCGTTGCTCGCGAGGATGTTCGTGCGCCAGCGGTAGATGCTCTCCCGCTGCTTGTTCATCACGTCGTCGTACTCGAGCAGGTGCTTGCGAATGTCGAAGTTGCGCACCTCGACCTTGCGCTGCGCGCGCTCGATCGCGCCGGTGAGCATGCGCGCCTCGATCGCCTCGCCCTCTTCCATCCCGAGCCGCTTCATCAGCCCCGAGATCCGATCGGACCCGAAGATGCGCAGCAGGTCGTCCTCGAGCGACAGAAAGAAGCGCGAAGATCCCGGATCGCCCTGCCGGCCGGAGCGACCGCGCAGCTGATTGTCGATGCGGCGGGATTCGTGCCGCTCGGTGCCGAGCACGTGCAATCCGCCCGCCGCCACGACTTTCTCGCGCTCGTCGAGGCAGGTCTTCGTATTCTCCTCGAGCTCGTCCTTGTTCTCGGGCGCATCCGTGTCGAGCCCGCGCGCGCGCATCATCATGACCGGATTGCCGCCGAGCACGATGTCCGTGCCGCGGCCCGCCATGTTGGTCGAGATCGTGACCGAGCCGAAGCGCCCGGCCTGCGCGACGATTTCAGCCTCGCGTTGGTGCTGCTTGGCGTTGAGCACGTTGTGCCGGATGCCGCGATTCTTGAGCTTCGCGGCGAGCATCTCGCTCGTCTCGATCGCGATCGTGCCGACGAGCACGGGCTGACCGCGCTTGTGGCAATCCTCGATGTCGTCGATCACCGCCTTCCACTTCTCGGATTTGGTGCGGTAGACGACGTCCTCGTGGTCCTTGCGCACCATCGGGCGGTGCGTGGGCACGACGACGACGTCGAGCTTGTAGATGCTCGCGAACTCCTGGGCCTCGGTGTCGGCGGTGCCGGTCATGCCCGAGAGCTTCTGGTACATCCGGAAGTAGTTCTGGAAGGTGATCGACGCGTAGGTCTGGCTCTCGTTCTGGACCTTGACCTTCTCCTTGGCCTCGACGGCTTGGTGCAGGCCATCGCTCCAGCGCCGCCCTTCCATGAGGCGGCCCGTGAACTCGTCGACGATCACGACCTGGTCGTCCTTCACCACGTAGTCGACGTCGAGCTTGTAGATGACGTGCGCCCGCAGCGCGTTCTGCACGACGTGCAGCGTCTCCATGTGATTGGGCGCGTAGAGATTGTCGACGCTGAGCAGATGCTCGACCGCGACCACGCCTTCGTCGGTGAGCTGAACGGAGCGCGCCTTCTCATCGAGCGTGAAGTGATCCTTGTTGTCGATCAGGCGCGGGATGATGCGATCGACGCGGCGGAACTTCTCGGGGTCATCCTCGACCGGACCCGAGATGATGAGCGGGGTGCGCGCCTCGTCGATCAGGATCGAGTCGACCTCGTCGACGATCGCGAAGTGCGGCGTGCGCTGCACGAAGAGCTCGAGCGCGGGCTTCATGTTGTCGCGCAGGTAGTCGAAGCCGAACTCGTTGTTCTGGCCGTAGGTGATGTCCGCGGCGTAGGCCTCGCGGCGCTCGGTGTCCGACATTCCGTGCACGACGCAGCCCACCGACAGGCCGAGCGAGCGGTGGACCGCGCCCATCCACTCGGAATCGCGCCGGGCCAGGTAGTCGTTCACGGTCACGACGTGCACGCCCTTGCCGCTGAGCGCGTTCAGGAACGAAGCCAGCGTGGCGACCAGCGTCTTGCCCTCGCCCGTCTTCATCTCGGCGATCTTGCCCTGGTGCAGGACCATGCCGCCGACGAGCTGCACGTCGTAGTGGCGTTGCCCGAGGGCGCGCTTGGCGGCCTCGCGCACGAGCGCGAAGGCCTCGGGCATGACGGAATCGAGCGCCTCGCCCTTGGCCACGCGCTCGCGCAGCTCGCGCGCCCGCCAGCGCAGCTCGTCTGCGGGGAGCGGCGCGTACTTGGGCTCGAGCTCGTTGATGCGCGCCACGGCCGGCAGCAGCGACTTGATCAGCCGTTCATTGGCCGAGCCAAAGATCTTCGTGGCGAACGCGCGAATGGGACTCTCCCGGGGCGGGCCGGAGTATACGGAAGGGCCTGTCCCCGGGCCAGAATCAGTCGAGAATGTAGTTGCGCGGATTCACGGCTTTGCCATTCACGAGCACCGCGTAGTGCAGGTGAGGGCCGGTGCTGCGGCCGGTCGAGCCCATCAGACCGATCTGCTGGCCGCGCTTCACCGTCTCGCCCGACTTCACGAGCACTTCTTGCATGTGGCCGTAGACCGACTCGATGCCGTAGCCGTGGCGCATCTTCACCGCGTTGCCCAGTGACCGCTTCTGCGTGGCGTAGATGACCTCGCCGTCGGCGGCCGCGAAGATCGGCGTGCCGGTTCGGCCGGCGATGTCGAGGCCCTTGTGAAGCTCGCGCCCGCCGGTGTACGGCGAGGCGCGATAGCCGAAGGACGACGTGATCCAGCCGTGTGTCGGCGCGATCGACGGCGTGTGCACCAGGCGGACAGCCTGGTCCTCGAGGTGTGTGATCAGGTGCTGCAGGCTCTGCTCCTGCGTGTCCGCGGCGTCGGCGAGCGTCTCGAGCCCGTCGCGGATGATCTCGTGGCGCTTCGCGCGCGACAGCCAGGAGACATCGTCCGCGTCGAGGAGCTGCCCGTCCGTGCCGCCGATCCCGGGCAGCGGCAACGGGTCCGCCGGATCCAGATTCGTGATCACTCGGAGCTTGCGCTCGAAGCCATCGATCTTGCCCAAGCGCGTCGAGATGATCTCCATCTTCTCCGCGTACGCGCGCAGCTCCTCGCGCTGGGCCGTCGTCTCGCTGCGCAGTCGCTCGAGCTCCGCGAGGCTCACGCGCACGCGTACATAGTCGACCGAGAGCGCGAGCAGGAGCACCGCCGAGGCGATGCCGGCATAGGTCGCTCGCTGGATCCAGATCCGCGGCACGTGGAAGCGCCGGATCGAGCCGGCCCGCCCCGGCACGATCATGAGCGTCACGACATCCTCGTGCTCCCGCGTCGTCGGGCTAGACACCGGACTTGCCCCCCGCTGCGGCCGCGTCGAGCCGCACCTTCAGCACGAGCTTCCCCATCCTGAGCTCGTCGCCGTGCGTGAGCGGTTTGCGGTGCTCGCGCGCGCCATTCACGAGCGTGCCGTTCGTGCTGCCGAGGTCCTGCACGAACGCCTGAAAGCCCTCGTAGCCGAAGAGCGCGTGCGCACGCGAGATGGTCGCCTCGTTCAGCACCAGGTCCGCATTGCGGCCGCGGCCGATCACCGTGCTCGCGCGATCGAGCTCCCATTCCAGACCCTCGTAGAAGCCGCTCTCGATGCGCAGGCAGGCGCGTTGCGCCGCGGGCGGCACCGCCGGATCTGCAGTCTGGACGTTCGACTCCGCCAAGCTCCGTCTCCCCAGCGCGCAGGGCACAGCAGCCCTTTGCACTCGAGATTCGGCATCGGCGAGGCCTATGGAAAGTTGAGGAAGCGGATCACAGAACCCGCGCGCGCGCAGGAACGGTGACCGCCAGCAGCTCGCGTGCGTGGGCGCGCGCAGCGTCGGTGACACGCCCGCCGCCCATCCGCGCGACCTCGTCGACGCGCGACTCCCCTTCCAAGCGCTCGACACGCGTGAGTGTTCGGCCGCCGCGGACCGCCTTCACGACCCTGTGATGTGCATCACCAAGTGCAGCGAGCTGCGGCAAATGCGTGATGCAGATCACTTGATGACGGGATGCGAGCGTTCGGAGCCGCTCGCCGACGCGCACCGCCGTCCGGCCACCGAGGCCCGCGTCGATCTCGTCGAAGAGCAGGAGCCCACCGGAATCGCCGTCGCGGAGCACGTTGCGCAGCGCCAGCAGCAGACGCGAGAGCTCACCACCCGAGGCCGCGTCCCGAAGTCTTCCGGGCGCCTCGCCCGGATTCGCCGCGAGCCAGAATGAAGCGCGCTCGCGGCCTGACGGTCCCGAGGGCGGCTCGAGCCCGTCTGTGCCTTTCGCGGCCAGCGCTTCGAACTCAACGACCAGCGCCGCGCGACCGAGCTCGAGCGCCGCGAGCTCGGTGCCGACCGCGCGCTCGAGCGTCCGGGCGGCAGCGCGCCGCGCCTCGGAGAGCGCGCGGCTGCGTGCGTCGAGCTGCTCCGCCCTGCGCGCGAGCTCGCGCTCGAGCTCCGCTGTCCGCTCCTCGCCGCCGGCGAGGCCTTCGAGCTCGTCGCGCGCGCGCGCATGGTGCGCGAGCACATCCTCGAGCGTCGCGCCGTAGCGCGTCTGGAGCCGGCGCAGCTCGCCGAGCCGCTGCTCCACCTCGGCGAGCCGCTGGGGATCGGCCTCGAGCCGCGCGCTGTAGCGCGAGAGCGCGAGCGACGCGTCGTCGAGCTCGAGGCGCGCGCGCTCGAGCGCGGCCTCGGGCTCCGCGAGCTCCGGGTCGAGCTGCTCGAGCCCGCGAAGCGTGGCGCGCGCGGCGCCGAGCTTTTCGCGCAGACCCAGGTCGCCATCGAGATGCTCGAGGGCCGCCGCACTCGCCTGCGCGAGACGGTCGACGTGGCCGAGACGCCGGTGCTCCACGACGAGCTCCTCGAGCTCGCCGGCGCGCGGTGCGGCACGCTCGATCTGCTCGATCTCGAAGCGCAGCTGGTCTTCGCGCCGCGCCAGCGCCTCGCGATCGCGCCGCCGCAGCGCGATCGCGCTCGCCTGCTCGCGCCAGCTGCGGTAGAGCGCCCCGACCTCGCTCGCCGCATCGGCGAGTCCGGCGTGGGTGTCGAGCAGATCGGCCTGTGCTTCGGGTCGGAGCAGGCGCTGGTGCTCGCCCTGGCTCGTGATCTCGAGCGACTCGCCCACGAGCTCGGCCAGCAGGGCGACCGTCGCGAGCTTGCCGTTCACGAACACCTTTCCGCGACCCTCGCGGGAGAGCGTGCGCGAGACGAGCAGCGGCTGGTCGCCTTCGCCCGCGAGCCCGAGTGCGCGAGCGCGCGCAAGCAGGGATGGGGAACGCAGCGTCGCCTCGACCGAGGCGTCGGCCGCGCCCGCGCGCACGAGCTCGGAGCCGACCCGCCGGCCCGAGAGCAGCGCGATCGCGCCGAGCAGGACCGACTTTCCGGCGCCGGTCTCGCCCGTGACGACGGTGAGGCCCGGACCGAGCTCGAGCTCGAGCTCCTCGATCGTCACCAGATTGCGCACGCGCAACGTCTCGATCAACTCGAGCCCCAGCCGAGCTTGCTGCGCAGGGTGTCGAAGTGGTCGTGCGGCGGCGTGGCGACGAAGCGCGCCGGCGCGCGCGACTTCACCACGCGAACCTCGTCGCCCGGCCGCAGCGTCGCGCCGACCTGACCGTCGAGCGTGAGCGTCGCGTCTTCGGGTGAGCGCAGCCGCACGAGGATCTCGCGATCGTCCGGCAGGACGAGCGGCCGCAAGCTCAAGGTGTGCGGGCAGATCGGATTCAGGATCGCGGCCGGCACGCGCGGGTCGACGATCGGGCCGCCCGCGGAGAGGTTGTACGCCGTCGAGCCCGTGGGCGTGGCGACGATCAGACCGTCCGAGCGATAGGTGGAGACGAGCCGTCCATCGACCAGCGCCTCGAGCTCGATCAGCCGCGCGAGCGCGGAGCCCTTGGTGATCACGGCGTCGTTCAGCACGAGCTCGCGCAGAAGCTCGCGTCCGGCGCGCGCGTGCGTGACTTCGAAGCGCGTGCGTTCGACGATCGCGTACTCGCCGCGCAAGAGTGCACCGAGCGCGGCCTCGGCCTCGTCCGGATTCACGGCGGTGAGAAAGCCCAGGTGCCCGAGGTTCACGCCGAGCACCGGCACGGGGCGCGCGCCGATCGCGCGCACCGCGGCGAGCACCGAGCCATCGCCGCCGAGCACGACGAGCAGATCCGCCCCCTCGACGATCTCCTCGAGGCGCAGCGCGCTCTGCTCGGCGAGGTGACTCGCAGCGGCGGCGTCGAGCACGACCTCGATGTCGCGCGCGCGCAGGCTGGCGACGATTCGCGCGACGAGCGCACTCACGCCGTTCGAGCCAGCCGATTGGCCAGCCTTGACGGTGAGCGCGATTCGTTTCCAGCCCCCCATGCGCGCCCGCGACGATACGTCCCGCTCCCGAGCGCGGCAAGCTAGACTGCGCGAGTGGAGCTCTTCCCGCGTGAACCCGCGGCCACGGACGCACCCCGGCGCGATGCTCCGCTCGCCGAGCGGATGCGCCCGCGGACGCTCGAGGAGTTCGCGGGGCAAGCTCATCTCTTGAGCGAAAGCGGTCCACTCGGGCCGCTGCTTGCCGCCAAGGGCAAGTTGCCCTCGTGTATCTTCTGGGGGCCGCCGGGGTCGGGTAAGACCACCCTCGCGCGCCTGCTCGCCGAGCGCGCCGGTCTGCGCTTCGCCGCGGTCTCGGCCGTGCTCTCGGGTGTGAAGGACCTGCGCGACGAGATCGCGCGCGCCGATGACGAGCGCCGGCGCGGCGTGCGCACCGCGCTCTTCGTCGACGAGATCCACCGCTTCAACAAGGCGCAGCAGGATGCGCTCCTGCCGTGGGTCGAGCGCGGGACGGTCGTCCTGCTCGGCGCGACCACGGAGAACCCGTCGTTCGAGGTGATCCCCGCGCTTCGCTCGCGCTGTCGCGTCTTCACGCTCCAGGCGCTCGACGCGGCGGCGCTCACGGGGATCATCCGCCGCGCGCTCGAGGACCGCGAGCGCGGCCTCGGCGAGCGCAATCTCGATATCGCGGCCGACGCGCTCGCGCTGATCGCGAGACTTGCGCAAGGCGACGCGCGGCGCGCGCTCGGCTTGCTCGAGTCCGCCGCCGAGCGCGCGGAGGGCGCGATCGAGCGCGCGCACGTCGCCGCCGCCTTCGAGTCGGGCCTGCCCGACTACGACAAGGGGGGCGAGGCGCACTACGACGTGATCTCTGCGTTCATCAAGAGCCTGCGCGGCAGCGACCCCGACGCCGCGGTGTACTGGCTCGCGCGCATGCTCGACGGCGGCGAGGAGCCGCGTTTCGTCGCGCGCCGACTGCTCATTTTTGCCGCCGAGGACGTGGGCAATGCGGATCCGAACGGCCTCGTCGTCGCGGTCGCGGCGGCGGAAGCCTTCGACCGCGTGGGCCTGCCGGAGGGCAAGCTGATCCTGTCTCAAGCGACCACCTACCTGGCCTGTGCGCCGAAGAGCAATGCGAGCACGCTGGCCATCTCGGCCGCGTCCGAGGCCGTGAAGGAGCACGGCGCCCTCGCCGTTCCGCTGCACCTCCGCAACGCGCCAACCGAGCTCCTGCGCGAGCTCGGCTACGCCAAAGGCTACCGCTACCCGCACGATCACCCGAGTCACTTTGTGCGCGAGCAGTATCTTCCCGACGCGCTCGCGGGGAGTCACTTCTACGAGCCGACGGATCAGGGCGACGAGGCCGAGATCGGCGCGCGACAGCGCAGGCGTTGGTCGGACCCGGAAGACGAAGGCGGTGCGGCGTAGGCTCCTGATCAGCCCTTCCGCGAGATTGCGATGAAGAGCGTGGCGGTACCTCGGCGCACCAGGGCCAGCACCGAGTCGCCGGCCGCGGCGATGCGCGCCTCGAGCTCCTGGACACTCGCCACCTTCGCGCGATCGACTTCCAGGATCACGTCGCCGGGCGCGAGGCCCGCACGCGCCGCGGGGCCCTCGGGCTCCACTTCGACGACCGCCACACCCGGGACATCGCCGAGCTCGAGCCGCTGCCGCAGCTCGTCGTCGAGATCCTCAACGCGCAAGCCGAGCGACGCGGCTGCACCGGGTGCACTCTGCGCTTGCTGCTCGCGTCCGCCCTCGGCGAGCTTCTCGACGGTGATCTCGACGGTCTTCGTCTCGCCGTCTCGCAGCAGCACCACCGGGATCGACTTGCCAACGAGTGTCGCAGCGACCGCACGAGAGAGATCGCGCATGCGCCCGACCGGCCGGCCGTCGACGCTCTGGATGACGTCGCCGCGCTGAATGCCCGCGCGCTCTGCCGGGCTGCCCGGCGCGACCTGCGCGACGAGCGCACCGTCGGTCGCGTCGAGCGAGAGCGCCTTGGCGAGCTCCGGCGTCACGGCCTGCACCGAGACACCGATCCACCCGCGCGTGACGCTGCCCGACTCCTTCAGCTGCGGAAGGATGTCCTTCGCCAGGTTGATCGGCACCGCGAAGCCGATCGTGTTCGCCTGGGGGTTGATGGCGGCGTTGATGCCAACGACCGCACCCGAAAGGTCGAGCAGCGGCCCGCCGGAGTTTCCGGGATTGATCGCCGCGTCCGTCTGGATGTAGTCGTCGTACGGACCCTGGCCGAGCTCGCGGCCCTTCGCAGAGACGATCCCAAAGGTCACGGTGTGGTCGAGGCCGAACGGATTGCCGATCGCGACCACGAAGTCACCCGGCAGGATCGCATCGGAATCGCCGAGCCGGAGCGCATGCAGATCGCTCACACCCTCGACGCGGATCAGCGCGATGTCGGTCTTGGCATCCAGCCCGATGATCTTCGCCTCGCGCTCCGTGCCGTCGGAGAAGTGTACGCTGATCTCGTCGACGCCTTCGATCAGGTGGTGGTTCGTGACGATGTAGCCGTCGGCTGAGATCACAAAGCCGCTGCCCATGCTCGGCACCTGGTATTCCTGAGGCGCCTGCCGCTCGGGCGAGCCGCGCCGCCCGCGTCCGCCGAAGATGTCCGGGAAGCCCGGGAATGGGAAGCCGGGGGACGGCTGACGCAAGACCGTCTTCGAGGTGTGCACATTCACGATGCCCGGAGCGACTTCGAGCGCGAGCTTGGCGATCCTCGAGTGCTGCTCGCCCGGCTCGCCTTCGATCGGACCTTCGGCCCAGAAGCGGCCCGTCGCTGGCGCCGCCTGCGCTGGCGGCGCGACTTCGGCCGGCGGCCGCGCTGCGTGGGTCGAAAACCAATCAGAGCGCACGATCAGGAACGCGACGAGGAATCCGAGCGCCGCGCCAAGCGCGATCTGAAATGCTCTCGCCAACTATCCCTCGCGTCGGAGTGAGCGCGCGCGGCGCGCTTCGATCTGGCGGGGCGGACGGGACTCGAACCCGCAACTTCCGACGTGACAGGCCGGTGCTCTAACCAATTGAACTACCGCCCCAAGCCGGCGGTCTTGTTACCGAAGGCGTTCGCCTTTGGCAAACGCCGGAAGCGGGCCTGGGCGGAGAGGGATTCGAACCCCCGGCCCGCGCCGTGTAAAGGCGCCGCTCTACCGCTGAGCTATCCGCCCGTATCTTACGGGTTCCGGCGCGGCATGGCCGCGCCACCCTGACTTCGCTCGCCTTCGGCTCGCTGCGCGCCGCACGCTCGGCGCGCGGCTTGCGTCGGAGTGCATTGTCGCGCTGCCGTAGGATTGCCTAGTTGACGTTGGCGGGGGTCTCGTCGGCGACGGCGTCGAAGATTTCTTCGAGCGGGTACTCGGGGAGGCCCTCGTCCAGTGAGGCGTGCTTCTCGAGCTTCAGCGCGTGGCGCAGAACTTCGTCCATGCTCTCGACCAAGACGATCTTCAACCGCCGCTTGACCTTGATGGAGATCTCTTTCAGATCGCGCTCGTTCTCCTTGGGGACGAGCACCGTCTCGATGCCACCGCGCACGGCTGCAATCAGCTTCTCCTTGAGGCCGCCGATCGGCAGCACGCGACCGCGCAGCGTGATCTCGCCCGTCATCGCGATGTTCGATCGCACGGCGATACCGGTGAGCGCCGACACCAGCGCCGTTGCCATCGTAATGCCCGCAGACGGTCCGTCCTTGGGCACGCCACCCTCGGGAACGTGCACGTGCAGGTCGACCTTCTGGTAGAAGTCACGCGTGAGTCCGAGCTGCTTCGCTCGCCGCCGCACGTACGAGAGCGCCGCCTGCGCCGACTCCTTCATGATGTCGCCGAGGTGACCGGAAACCTGGATCCGTCCCTTGCCCGCGGTCACGAGCGCTTCGATCGTGAGCAGCTCGCCGCCCACCTCGGTGAACGCGAGCCCGGTCGCGATGCCGACCTGATCGTGCTCTTCGCGCTTGCCGAAGCGGTACTTGGCAACGCCGAGATACTTCCTGACCTGCTTCGGCCCGATCGTCGCGTGGATCGGCGTATCGCGCGAGACGACCTCTCGCGCGAGCTTGCGGCAGATGCTGCCGATCTCGCGCTCGAGCGAGCGCACGCCCGCCTCCTTCGTGTAGCGGCGGATCATCTCGTACAGGCCCGGATCCGTGAACTCGATCGCCTGTCCGTCGAGGCCGTGCTCCTTGAGCTGCTTGCTCACGAGGAAGCGCTTGGCGATCTCGAGCTTCTCCTCCTCGATGTAGCCGGGAAGCTGGATGATCTCCATGCGGTCCTGGAGCGGCCGCGGGATGGTCGAGAGCGTGTTCGCGGTGGTGATGAACAGGACCTTCGACAGGTCGTATTCCAGATCGAGGTAGTGGTCGTCGAAGGTCCTGTTCTGCTCGGGGTCGAGCACCTCGAGCAGGGCCGACGATGGATCGCCGCGGAAGTCGGTCGACATCTTGTCGACCTCGTCGAGCAGGAACACCGGATTGCCGCTGCCCGCCTTCTTCAAACCCTGGATGATCTTGCCCGGGAGCGCGCCGATGTAGGTGCGCCGATGACCGCGGATCTCGGCCTCATCGCGCACGCCGCCGAGGGACACGCGCACGAAGTCGCGATCCGTCGCACGCGCGATCGAGCGGCCGAGCGACGTCTTGCCGACGCCGGGCGGGCCGACGAGACAGAGGATCGGACCCTTCATCGTACCCACGAGCGCGCGCACCGCGAGGTACTCGAGGATGCGCTCTTTCGGCTTCTCGAGACCGAAGTGGTCGCCGTCGAGGATCTTCTCGGCCGCTTTGACGTCGCTCTTCTCGTCCTTGTACTTGTTCCAGGGCAGCGAGAGGATCCAGTCGATGTAGTTCCGCACGACAGTCGCTTCGGCGGACATCGGCGACATCATCTTGAGCTTGCGGATCTCTTTCTTGCAGCGCTCCTCCGCGTGATCGGGAAGTGAGTGCCCTGCGAGCTTCTCTTCCAGCTCCTGGATCTCGTTCTTGAATTCGTCGCGCTCGCCGAGCTCCTTCTGGATCGCCCGCATCTGCTCGTTCAGGTAGTACTCCTTCTGGGAGCGCTCCATCTGCTTCTTCACGCGCGAGCGGATGCGGCCCTCGACCTGGAGGACGTCGATCTCGCCCTGTAGCAGCGCGTAGATCTCCTCGAGCCGGGCACGCGAGCTCGTGATCTCGAGGATGCGCTGCTTTTCGTCGACGTTCAGGTTCAGGTGCGCGACGACGATGTCGGCGAGCCGCGCGGGCTCGGTCACGCTCGCGACGGTGGTCACCATCTCGGGCGGGACCTTCTTGTTGAGCTTCACGTAGGCCTCGAAGGCGGCGTTGACGGATCGCATCAGCGCTTCGGTCTCGATCGAGGCTTCTTCGCTCTCCTCGACCACTTCGACCTTCACGGCCAGGAAGTCGTCGCCCTCGCCCCACTCGCGGACGCGCGCGCGCTTCTTGCCCTCGACGAGCACCTTGACCGTGCCGTCGGGCAGCCGCACGAGCTGAACGATCGAGCCGAGCGTGCCGAGCTCGTGGATCCCGTCGCGCCCGGGATCGTCGGCCTTCGCGTCCTTCTGGGCCGCAAGCAGGAGCGTCCGGTCACCGGCCATTGCGCGCTCGAGCGCGCGAACCGACTTCTCGCGCCCTACGAAGAGCGGCACGACCATGTGCGGGAACACGACGATGTCGCGCAGGGGCAGGAGCGGCACCAGACCCAGCTTGCCGGGCGTGCTCGCGCCACCGTCCTTTTCGTCGTCGCCCTTGAAGAAGGCCATGGCCGCTTCCTTACGTATTCGCGAGCGCTACGCGCTCTCCGCCCGAGGGGTGTACACGATCATGGGCTCAGCGCCGTGCCGCACGACCTCTTCGTTGATGACGACCTCGGAGATGTCGTCGCGCGACGGGATGTCGTACATGATCTCGAGCATCATGTTCTCGAGGATCGAGCGCAAACCACGCGCTCCCGACTTGCGCTTGACCGCCTCCTGCGCGACGGCGCGCAGCGCCCCCTCGCTGAAGCGCAGCGTCACGCCCTCGAGCTCGAGCAGCTTCTGGTACTGCTTCACGAGCGCGTTCTTGGGCTCCGTGAGGATTTTGTACAGCGCTTCTTCCGAGAGCTCTTCGAGGGTCGCGACCACCGGCAGCCGGCCGACGAACTCGGGGATCATCCCGAACTTCAGCAGGTCCTCCGTCTGGATGTTGCGGAAGAGCTCGCCGAGCTTGCGCTGCTTGCGCTTCAGCTCCGCGCCGAAGCCGAGGCCCCGCACGCCGATACGCCGCTCGATCACGTCCTCGATGCCGTGGAAGGCGCCACCGCAGATGAACAGGATGTTGGTGGTATCGACCTGGACGAACTCCTGCTGCGGGTGCTTCCGGCCGCCCTTGGGCGGGACGTTCGCGATCGTGCCCTCGATGATCTTCAGCAGCGCCTGCTGCACACCCTCACCGGAGACGTCGCGCGTGATCGACGGGTTCTCGCTCTTGCGCGCGATCTTGTCGATCTCGTCGATGTAGACGATCCCGCGCTGTGCGCGCTCGACGTCGTAGTTCGCCGATTGAAGCAGGTTCAGGATGATGTTCTCGACGTCCTCGCCGACGTAGCCGGCTTCGGTGAGCGTGGTCGCGTCGGCGATGGTGAACGGGACGTCGATGATCTTGGCGAGAGTTTGCGCGAGGAGCGTCTTGCCGCACCCCGTCGGGCCGAGCAGCAGGATGTTCGATTTCTGCAGCTCGACGTCGCCGACGACCGACTGGTTCTCGATGCGCCGATAGTGGTTGTGCACCGCTACCGAGAGGATCTTCTTCGCCGATTCCTGACCAACCACGTACTGGTCGAGGAAGCCCTTGATCTCCTTGGGCTTGGGGACCGAGGAGCTGCCGCGCTCGCTGTCGCGACTGGCCTCTTCCGCGATGATGTCGTTGCACAGCTCGATGCATTCGTCGCAGATGTAGACCGTCGGGCCGGCGATCAGCTTCTTCACTTCCTTCTGCGACTTCCCGCAGAAGGAGCAAGCCAGATTGGTTCCCTCTTCCTTCTTTTTCATCCGCCCCGCTTCCCCTCTGTGGCCCCGCTCGTGGGGCGCTCGTGCCGCGAGATGATGCGATCCACGAGTCCATAATCGAGCGCCGCCTGCGCCGACATGAACCGGTCCCGCTCCGTGTCCTCATGCAGCTGAGCCGGATCCTTGCCGCAGTGCTCGGCCAGGATGTCGTCGATCGTTGCGCGCAGGGTGATGAACTCCTGCGCGTGGATCTGGATGTCGCTGGTTTTGCCCTGTACCCCCCCCCAGGGCTGATGGATCATGACGCGCGCGTGAGGAAGACAGGAGCGCTTGCCCTTGGTGCCGGCCGCGAGAAGCACCGCGCCCATGCTCGCCGCCTGCCCCATGCAGATGGTCTGCACGTCGGGATTCACGTACTGCATCACGTCGTAGATGCCGAGACCGGCATTCACGTCACCGCCAGGCGAGTTGATGTAGATGAAGATGTCCTTCTCGGGATCGTCGGCTTCGAGAAATAGCAGCTGGGCGATGACGAGATTGGCGACGTCGTCGTTGATGGCGCTGCCGAGCACGATGATGCGGTCGCGCAGCAGCCGCGAGTAGATATCGTAGGCGCGCTCGCCGCGATGCGACTGCTCGATCACCATCGGAATCAGCACCGACATGCCCCCATTTTAGCGGATCGCCCCGAAACACCCTGGCCCGCGCAAATCAAGCGCATGTCAGTTTCTGATTGAATTCCGCAAGCTTACCCATCGGACAGCTTAGCTGCGGCGAGCGCGAATTCAACCACCTTTTCCTCGACGAGACCCGCGTGCAGCGCGTCCAGCAGACCGTGCTCGCGATACTCGCGCTTGACCTCGGAAAGTTTGCGTTCGCTTGCCTCGGCGATGCGCGCGAGCTGCGCATCGACCTCTTCATCGGATGCCGTGATCGCCTCGCGCTTGGCGATCTCGGGCGCGAGCAACGCGAGCTTCACCTCGCGCTCGACCTGTGGGCGAAGCTCCTCCTGCCAGCGCTGCACGAGCGGTCCGAGCACCTCCCTGTCGAGCTTCGCACCGCCGAACTGCTGCAGCATGCGCTGGATGCGCGTGCGGAGCTGCATCTCCACCAGCGCGGCCGGAACCGGGAACGGATTGGCATCGACGAGCGCTTCGATCAGTGCCGCGCGCTCGAGGCGCTTCTGCTCGGCCGCGCGCCCCTCTTGAATGCGGCGCTCGAGATCCGCGCGCAGCTCCGCGAGGGTTTCAAAGTCCGAGACGTCCTTCGCGAACTCGTCGTCGAGCGCGGGCAGTTCGCGGCGCTTCAGCGCGATCAGCTTCACGTCGAAGCGCACGCTCTTGGCGCGCAGCTTTTCGTCGGCGTGGTCTTCGGGCATCGTCACGTCGAAGGCGCGCTCCTCGCCGACGCGTAGCCCGACCAGCTGATCCTCGAAGCCGCCGAACGTCCGTCCAGCGCCAAGCTCGATCTGCGATTCGCGCGCGCTCGAGCCCTTGAAGGGCTCACCTTCGAGCTTGCCCACGTAGTCGATCACGGCCACGTGCCCCACGCCCGCAGCGACGGCGCTTTCCTCTTCGACGGTCTGCGCCTGGCGCTGCCGAAGGTCTTCGAGGTGCGCTTCGACCGGATCCTTCTCGGGCGCCGGGAGCACCGGCCGCTTGATCTCGAGCCCGGTCACGGCGGCGACCTCGATCGCGGGGCGAACATCCACGTGCGCGTCGTAGGCGTACTGCGCACCGGGCTTCGGCGGCTCGCCGGGATCGAGCCGCGGCTCTCCGAGCACATCCAGATCGGCGTCCTTGATTGCCTTGAAGAGCGACCCCTCGACCAGCCGCTGTAGCACTTCTCCCGAGGCGCGGTCTCCGTAGTACTGCTCGAGCACCTCGCGGGGCGCCTTGCCCGGCCGGAAGCCCCGGATGTGCGCGCTCCGGCGCATCTCGCGGAAGAACGACTCGAAGGCCGAGTCGACTTCGGTGGTCGGGATCTCGATGTGCAGGTGCCGCTCGACGGGGCCTGTTTCTTCGACGCTGACGTTCATCTCGGCTCGCTCTCCACCGCGCACACGTGTCCAAAGGGGGCGCGGCGACCATGATAGGGTAAGCCTCAGGGCACTCAAGCCGGAGGGACCGCCGCCATGCCGACGCTTCAGGAGCTCTCGGATCAGCTCTTCTCGGGTCGCGCAAGCACCCACGATCCGGCACACCACCCGTTCGCTCCGCTCGACCTGACCGAGGAGGTCGCGCCCGGTGTCGCCTTCTACAAGTCGTTCGTGAACGTGACGGCGCTGCGCACGAGCGACGGTCTGGTTCTGGTCGACACGGGCTCCTTCCACCCCGCCCAGAACGCGCGCAGCTTCGCGGGCGTCCGGCGCTACGCGGTGGGGCGCGTGCACACCGCGATCTACAC
>Ga0184615_10000227_pt1 | contig 35435 bp, 20 predicted proteins | sample PLM4_65_coex_FD_133134 | JGI IMG/M metagenome (GOLD analysis project Ga0184615, IMG submission 133134) | Groundwater sediment microbial communities from an aquifer in East River, Colorado, USA - PLM4_65_coex | ecosystem: Environmental > Terrestrial > Soil > Riparian zone | place: USA: East...
CCCGACGCCGAGTACGACACGCTCTTCCGGGAACTCGAGCGGCTGGAGGCGGAGTATCCGGCGCTCGTCGTGCCCGATTCCCCGACCCGGCGTATCGGCGGCGTTCCCTTGAGCGAGTTCGCGAAGGTGCGGCACCGCACGCCGATGCTGTCGCTCAACAACGCGTTCGAGGACGACGAGGTCGTCGCGTTCGACCGGCGCGTCCGCGAGCAGTCGGACATCGCCGACGTGGAGTACGCCGCGGAGCCGAAGTTCGACGGCGTGGCGGTCAGCCTGACGTACCGCGACGGTGTGTTCGTCCAGGGCGCGACCCGCGGGGACGGCGAGACCGGCGAGGACGTCACGCTGAATCTGCGGACGATCCGCGCCATTCCGCTGCGGCTGCCCGCGCAGCCTCCGCCGCCGCGGCTGGACGTGCGCGGCGAGGTGCTGATGCTCAAGCGCGACTTCGACGCGCTCAATGCCGAGCAGGCGCGCAAGGGCGAGAAGACGTTCGTCAACCCGCGCAACGCCGCCGCCGGCAGCCTCCGGCAACTCGATCCGAAGATCACCGCCTCGCGCCGCCTGACCTTCTTCGCGTACGGGGCGGAGGGTCTCGAAGGACGGGACGCGCCGAAGACCCATGGCGCGCTGATGGATTACCTCGCCGGCCAGCGGGTCCCGGTCTGCGCCGAGCGCGACGTGGTGCGCGGGGTGGAAGGGCTTTTGGCGTACTACCGGCGGATCGGCGCCAGGCGTGACGCGCTGCCGTATGACATCGACGGCGTGGTGTACAAGGTGAACGAGCTGCGCCGGCAGGAACAGTTGGGGTTCGTCGCGCGCGCGCCGCGCTTTGCCGTGGCGCACAAGTTCCCGGCCCAGGAGACGATGACCGAGTTGCTCGGCATCGACGTCCAAGTGGGTCGGACCGGCGCGGTCACGCCGGTGGCGCGTCTCAAGCCGGTGTTTGTGGGCGGCGTGACCGTGACCAACGCGACGCTCCACAATGAGGACGAGGTGCGGCGCAAGGACGTGCGCATCGGCGACACGGTCATCGTGCGCCGCGCCGGGGACGTCATCCCCGAGGTGGTGAGCGTGGTGTCGGACCGCCGCCCGAAGGACGCGCGCGCGTTCGTCATGCCCGCCGCGTGCCCGGTCTGCGGGTCGCGCATCGTCCGCGCGTCGGGTGAGGCGGTGGCGCGGTGCAGCGGCGGCCTGTTCTGCCCCGCGCAGCGCAAGCAGGCGATCCTCCACTTCGCGAGCCGCCGCGCCCTGGACATCGACGGCCTCGGCGACAAGCTCGTGGATCAGCTTGTGGACGGCGGCCTGGTGAAGACCGCCGCGGACTTGTACCGACTGGACGCGCCGACGTTGGCCGGCCTGGAGCGCATGGCCGAGCTCTCGGCGGGCAACATCGTCGGCGCGATCGAGCGGAGCAAGCGGACGACGCTGGCGCGTTTCATCTACGCGCTCGGGATTCCCAACGTGGGGGAGGCGACGGCGAAGGACCTCGCTCGTTTTTTTGGCGGCCTGGACCGCCTGATGGACGCGCGCGAGGAAACGCTGAAGTTCGTGCCGGACGTCGGACCGGAGGTGGCGAAGTCCATCGCCCAGTTCTTCGCGGAGGCGCACAACCGGCAGGTGATCAAGTCCCTGCGGGCCGCCGGCGTCCGCTGGAGCGAGGAGGCGCCAACCGGCGCGGGCAAGCACGCCACGCTGGCGGAGTTCATCGCGTCGCGCGGGATCAAGGGCGTGGGCGAGAAAGCGGCGGATCTGGTCGCAAGCCGGTTCGGTACGCTGGATGCCCTGATGGCGGCGGACGAGGAGCGATTGGGCGAGACGCCGGGCGTGTCCCGGGACGCGGCGAGCGCGATCGCCCGGTTCTTCGCCAAGCCGCAAACCCGCAAGATGGTCGACCAGTTACGGGCGGTGGGGATGACCTGGGATCGGCAAGCGGCCGCGGCGCGGCCGCTTATCGATGCCGTTCAACGCGCAACGGTCTCTCCCGTGAGCGGCAAGACCTTCGTCCTGACCGGCACGCTGCCGCGCCTCACCCGGGACGAGGCCAAGGCGCGCATCGAGGCGGCGGGCGGGACGGTGACCGGCAGCGTGTCCAAGAAGACCGACTACGTGGTGGCGGGGGCCGACCCGGGCAGCAAGCTCGCCGGGGCTCAGGATCTGGGGATCCCGGTGCTGGATGAGGCGGCCTTGCTCGCGCTGCTGGAGCGAACCGCGTTGTGACCGGTAATCCGCGTAGCGCGAGAGTGGCCCGCGGCGTCGTCCTGTGCCTCGCGCTGGCCCTCCCGGTGTCCGCGCGCGCGCAGGCGATCCACCACGCGCTGACCGTCGTCGTGCTCCCCGACTCGCCGATGTCGATGTTGGTTGCCCAACCCGAGGGCGGCACGATCACCGTTCCGATGGCCCCGTTGGCGCCGAGATGGGCGCTGGTTCCGTGACCGAGGAGGCATCGCCGGCGATCTCGGTGGGTTGGCTCGGGATCGTGGCGAGCATCGCGGTCGTGTCGGTGATGGGGTGCGTGTCGGATTCCGCTCTGGCGGAATCCGACGAGACGAAAGACCGGTTTGCTCGCGCGGAGGCGATCGCCGGGCTGGCGACGCCGGCCCCCCTGGTGATGATTCCGGCCGGCCGGTTTCTGATGGGATCGCCGCGTCTGGATACCACGTTTGGATTGCGCACGCCCTACGACGATACGGAGATTCCGCAACGGAACATCGGGCTCGACGCATACGCGATCGATCGGGACGAGGTCAGCGTGAGCCGGTATCTGCGCTGGTGGCTTGGGTTGGACCAGGAACGGTCTCGGGAATGGCCGCCATGGTTGGCTGAGACGGGCGCCGTCCCCGATCGCCGCCTCGCGACGCTCCCGGTCTTCGGCGTCACATGGTTCGAGGCCGAGGAGTATTGCCGTTCGAACGGGAAGCGGTTGCCAACCGAGGCCGAGTGGGAGAAGGCGGCTCGCGGCGCCGACGGGAGGCTCTTCCCCTGGGGCGAGGCCGAACCGGATGCGCGGCTCGCCGTTTTCGGGCGGTCCGGCGACGGCCCGATCCCGCACGTGGCGCCGGTCGACGGTTTCGAAGAGGGGAGAAGCCCCTTCGGGCTCCATCACATGGCCGGCAACGTGGCGGAATGGGTCCAGGACTGGAGCGGGATCGACGCGTACGCGGCGATGCCCGAACGGAATCCCCACGGTCCGACGCGCGGCAAGTACAAGGTCGTCCGCGGCGGGTCGTGGCGCAGCGCCCCGGTGATGCTCAGAGCGGCGACACGCGGGGGCGCGCTCCCCGATCGTCGCGCATCCACAATCGGGTTTCGGTGCGCGCAGTCTCTGTCGGGGAGTCCCTAGGGTGGTGAGATGTTGAGTTCGGGCACGATGGGCAATGGGTCAAGACCGAACGGCGTTGACGCCCGTTTTTCACGTGTTCGAGCGCCGGAGGCAGCGGACGCGAGGCGAGGAACAGCCGGTTTCGCCCTGGGACTCACTTTCCGCTTGACAAGGTTTTTGGATTCCGAGTATAACAAACCGGTTTTCTCGAAAGAGGTACTTCAAAAAAAGTTCTCCGAAAGAAGTACTTCGACCGCCGTAGCTCGACGAGGACAAGAAAGAGATTTGGTTACAACCCCGCGATCGATTCGTCGTCATGTCATGAGCGTGGACCATCCAAGCAGTCAGTTGAAAGGGGGCGTTGTTATGCAGAGCGCGGGACGAGGTCTGTGGGCGTCGTTGTTGAGTGTCGTGCTGATCGTGGCCGGCCATGGGGGGGCTCTCGCCGGTGAAGGCGCCGATCATGAGCATGGGAGCGGGTCCACGGCTGAACCGGTCGTGTCGGCGTCGTGGGAAAATCAGTTCAAAGAGCAGATCGCCCGCGAAGACGCGGCGGAAGGCCGTGCCGGCCATCGCGACCAGGTGGACGCGGCGATGCAGAAGCTGATGGACGAGATTTCCAAAGGCTCGAATGAGCACGCGGAGCACACCGGCGGCAACGGCCCGTTCAGCGGCATGGGGGCGATGCAGCAGATGGATCGGAGCTTCTTCCTCGGCCCGGCGGCGAATGCCGAGAGCATCATGGGAGGGGGGCCCTGCCCCAAGAACGCCCCGATCCGTGAATTTGACATCTCGGCCATCACCATCGAGATCACGCTCAATCAGTGGCTGGACTACCACCCCGGCTACATGTACGTCCTGACCGAGAACGTCGAAAAGGCTCGCCAGGAGGAGAAGACCAACAGCGAGGCCCGCAAGAAGCCGGGGTACGATCCGGGCGCGGTGTCCGCCGGGTTGCAGACCGATATCATTCAGCCGCTCAATATCCGCGGGAATCAGGGTGACTGCGTGGTGTTCACCTTGCGGAATCAGATGAAGGACGATGAGGTGAGCCTCCACATCCACGGGTCGAGCACGATCGTCAAGGCAAGCGGTCAGCCGGCGACGATTGCGAACCCTGAGTCCTTAGTCAAACAGGGCCAGAGCCAGGTGTTCGAGTGGTACATTCGCCCGGATGAGCAGGAGGGGGCCCATGCCTTTCACAGCCACGTGGGGCGGGAGCAGGCGAGCCTCGGGATGATTGGGACCTTTATCGTCGAGCCGATCGGATCGCGATATCTCGATCCGATCACCGGGAAGGAGACCAAGAGCGGTTGGCAGGTGATGATCGACGAGCCGAACACGCCTGATTTCCGTGAATTCGTCATCATCTATCACGAGATCGGGGATGAGTCGTTCCGCCCCTTGAATCGGCACGACGAAATGATTCCGCAGCGCGATCCCAATACCGACGCCTATCGTCCGTCCGCGCGCGCCATCAATTATCGCAGTGAGCCGTTCGGGGTGAACAATCTCGCGCTTCAGGAGAAGTATTTCCACCATGAGGATGAGTCACTCTCCTACAGCGCCTATACGTTTGGTGATGCGCCCACGACGATTCCACGGTCGTACATGGGGGATCCGGCGAAGTTCCGCCTGGTTCACGGTGGGGGAGAGGTCTTCCATTCTCACCATCCCCACGGTGGCACGATTCGGTGGTTGCGGCAGCCGAAGGCGGACGGCAAAGAGGCGTTCCTTCTCACCGCGGCGGGGAACGGGCCCGTGAAATATCCCGAGGTGAGGACGACCTCCGACCGGGTTGACGTCCAGGTGATCGGGCCGTCGGAGGTGCTGGATCTGCAGACCGAATGCGGATCGGGTCTTTGCCAGCAGTTGGCGGGAGATTTTCTGTTCCACTGCCACGTCGCCCACCACTATGTGGCCGGGATGTGGGGCTACTGGCGCGTGTACAACACGATCCAGAGCGGCAACTATCCGATGGGCAGCACGGACATCATGCCGCCCTTGCAGGAACTTCCCGATCGGAAGGGCCGGATGAAGCCGCCGGTGACGTCCGACAAGCTGGTCGGCAAGACGATGGATTGGTACGACAAGAAGTGGAACGTCACTGACAGCAAGTCCGACTGGTCGAAACCGACCCCGGATATCGCCATCAAAGACTGGGTCAAAATGATGGTTCCACCCGCCGGGCAACCGGGACACACCGCGGACGAAAAAGGGCAGATCGTTGCCTACGATGCGACGGTGTGGGACTGGGCCTGGGAGGGGAACAAGGCAGTTGGTGAGCCGGAGGTCACCGGGACATTCGATTGGCCGAAGTACAAGTCGCCCATGCCCGGGAAGCGTCCGCCGCTTCTCTTCGATGCGAAGACGGGCAAGCTCGCTTGGCCGCATTTCAAACCCCATTTCGGGAAACGCGTTCCGTTCGCCCGCCATCATGGACCGGCGCCATGGTTGGAGCCGATCCATATGGACAAGAACAACGGGGCGCTGCCGACGGATCCTGGAGGAAAGGGCGCTCCCGGGGAGGAAACGACCCAGCCTGCCAAACCGGGAGAGCAGGGGCGTTGGAGCCTTTGTCCCGAGAACGCGGGACGAAAGCAGTACACGATCCATTTCATTCAGACGCCCATTCAGTTGAGCAAAGGGCTCGGGAAAGAAAAACCGGTTGTTGACCCGAACGGTTTGCTCTACGTCCTCCACGAGGAGGAGGCGGACGTGCGGGCCAACCCGGCCGGCGAAAAGACGATTCCGCTGGTGTATCGCTCCAGCGTGTACGATTGTGTCGACGTCATCTTGAAGAGCGAGTGGGAGGACAACGACGCGACGAATTTCCAGATGTCGAAGATCAACATCCACCCGCACTTCATCCAGTTCGACAACCAGGCGTCCGACGGCGTGATCACCGGATTTTCCTATGAGCAGTCGGTCCGGCCGTTCACCCAGATGAAGAAGGAGAAGCACAAGGGGCTTCCGACGCCGATGAACGCGGCGTTGACGGAAGACACCAGGGCCGGGGCGACGAGCATTACGATCAAGATGGCGGAAGGGGCGACTCCTTTCCACGTCGGAACCGACCTGATGATCGGCATGGACGAGGTGAAGACCTCGGAGGTCCGCTGGATCAAGGACATCAAAGGGGAAACGATCACCTTCAGCGAACCCCTCAAATACGATCACAAGAAGAACGAGATCGCGTCGGTGGAATGGGTCCGGTACCGAATGTGGGTCGACGCCGATATCGGGACGGTCTTCTGGCACGACCATGCCTTTGGCGCCACCACGTGGCCGCACGGCGGGGTGGGGGCGATGATCGTGGAACCGGTCGGCGCCACGTATCATGACCCCAAGACCGGCAATCCGATTCGGAGCGGACCGGTCGCCGATATCCGTTCGACCGAGCCGATCGGCTACGGGGTGAACGGCAGCTTCCGCGAGTTGGTGGTCATGCCGCATGACACGGTCCCCTATACCGCACAGGTGGTGACCGAGGGGAATCCGCCGGGCCAGGCGCTGGAGGTCGCGATCGATGCCGGTCAGACCCTCTCCTTCCAGATGCCGTACACGTTGGATAAGGTGGCGGTGCCGATGCTCAACGGCGGCACGCATACGACCGGCGGAGGATTCAACTTCCGGGCGGAGTCGGTGGCGAGACGGCTCAAGAACAATCCGGATCCTTCGCTGATCTTTTCGAGCAAGGCCCATCAGGATCCGAGCACCCCATTGCTTCGGGCCTACCTCGGGGACACCATCACGTTCCGGTTGTTACACACGCTGATGAATGAAACACACACCTGGCACATTGCGGGCCATGCCTTCCGCACCGAGCGGTACGCGGAGAAGTCTGATTTCCGCAACGCGCACCACGTCGGGATCGCGGAGCGATATGATCTGGTCACCAAGGCCGGTGGAGCTCAGCAGATCGCGGGCGACTATCTTCATTACAACGGTCGCGCCTCCCATCTGTCCGAAGGAAGCTGGGGGATCGTCCGGGTCCTGGACAAGGCGGTTCCCGACCTGAAGATGCTCCCCGGGAGGGATGAGATTCCTGCGTCCTCGAAATCGGTCTGTCCGGCCGACGCTCCGGTGAAGACCTTCAGCGTCATCGCGACCGAACGAGCCTTGAAATTCAATCCCAAAGCGCCCGATGTGATCGAGGTTGACTTCGATCGCAAGCTCCAGGTCGCGAATCCGATGGGTAAAATCTTCATGCTGGAGGGGGAGAAATCGAAGGTGGCCGCCGTCGGCGGTCAGCCGATGCCCCTGACCCTGCACGTGAACGTCGGCGACTGTATCAAGGTGAAGCTCAAGAACGAGATGAAGACCAGCCGAGCCTCGTTCAGCGCCGATATGTTGGCCTTCGATCCGAACGACTCTCACGGCGTCAACGTGGGCAACAATCCCGGGGATCAGACGGTTGGACCCGGCCAGAGCCGGACCTATACCTTCTACGCCCACCCGCAGTATGGGGAGACGGCGGCGTTGGTCTGGGACTGGGGGAACTTCATCAATAACGTCCGGGACGGCCTGTTCGGGGCGATCATCGTCGGTCCGAAAGGATCGAGGTACCGCGATCCGGGGACGGGGGACGATGTGTCGCTTAAGAACGCGTGGCAAGTGGACGTGATCGTGGACCGCTCGCTCCCGGAAAATGTGGCGCGGTCTGACTTCCGCGATGCGTCCTTGTTCTTCCAGGACGAAGACAACATCATCGGAACCTCGTTCATGCCGTACATCCAGCAGATCGCCGGCCTCACCGGGGTCAATTATCGGATCGAACCCTGGGCGTATCGAGAGGAGAACGGCTGCGAGATGGGGAACATGTTCACACCGTGCGTGGCCGGTGAATCGGATCCGGCGACGCCGACGATCCAGGCTCACGCCGGAGACCCGGTGAGGATGCACGTGTTCGGAGCCTTCAACGAGCAGAACCAGATCTTCAGCTTGGAGGGGCACGAGTGGCCCTTCAAACCGAATATGCCCGGAGCGGACATGCTGAGCAGTCTGCAATTCGGCAGCTCGGAGAACCTTGATGTCTACCTCAAAGAGGGAGCCGGTGGGCCGTTCCATATTCCCGGTACCTACATCTGGCAGAATCATCGGATGCCGTACGCCCAGGCCGGGCAGTGGGGGTATCTGCGAGTCCTTCCCGTGGGGGATCGAAAGATCCTTCCCTTGAATAGCGGGGGCACGGGAGGCCGCACGGCTGAGGCCCCGGAGAACAGCGGCTCGGGTGAGCTGTCCGAGGTGAAGGAAGCGGGTCCCGGACCGGTATCGATGCTCAGGAAGTGATGAGGTAGGAAGGATCGAGATCGGGGCAGGGCGGCCGGGCCCCTCTGCCCCGATCATGTTTTGGTGACACGGTAGGAGAATGGTGGTGAAGAACACATCTCTGTGCAGCTTGGCGCTGGCCATCATGGTGGCCGGTGTCTTCTGGTATTCCGAGGCGCTGGGTTATGAGGAGGTCGATGTCCGCAACGGAGGGTCGATCACGGGAACGGTGTGGTTGAACGGGCCCATTCCGGAGCCGCGCGTCTTTCCTCTCGTGCTCTACCCGTTCGGGCCGTTCTGCAAGAAGGTTTCCGACGGCAAGGGCCACATCGTGCTGGAGGAGTTCATCGTCGAGACCGGCGGGGCTCTGCAGGACGCCGTGGTCGCCGTGCAGCACGTGGAACGGGGCAAGACATTTCCCGTGATCAAAAGCGAGTTCGTCGTTGAGGACTGTATGTTTCACCCCGCGGACGTTCCCGATAGCGAGCAGTTCACCGTGAACAAGGATGGGAAGCTCCGTCACGCGCACCCGTTGGTCTCGGTGATGGAAAATCATCGGGCGATCTCGGTGGTCAACCGCGACCCTGTGATCCACAACAGTCAGATCTTCCAGAGCGAGCGCGGGAACATCATCCTGAACTTTCCGCTCCCCGTCTCGACCGAACCGCGCGGCGGCGTGGTGAATTTCGAGCGCGGGAGGCGGATCTCGCAGATGATCTGTGGGATGCATGAATTCATGCAGAGTTGGGGGTTCATGGTCGACAATCCGTATTACGCGAAGACGAAGAAGGACGGAGAATTCGCCATCAACGATCTGCCGCCAGGGACGTATCGGGTGGTTGCGTGGCATCCCCACCTGAAACCCATCGAGCGGGAAGTGACCGTCCCGGCCAACGGGAGGGTGTCGATTGCGTTCGACTTCGACTCGCGCCAGGTCGTTCGGCCCTCATACGAGAGTCAGGAGCAATTCCGGGTCGGGCCCGAGGCGCATCCCCACGATCATCTCGAGAGCTGCGAAGCTCCTTATTGCTGAGGAACGACTGATGCGGCTACGTTCGACTTTCGCCTGGATGATCGGGGCGAGCCTTCTCGGGGTGCTCACCCTCGGCCTTCCTTCGACGGGTTGGACCTACGATGAGATCACGGTCACCTCCGGCGGGACTCTGACGGGCCAAGCCGTCCTGGACGGGCCGCCTCTCCCGGCTCGGATTTTTCACCTGGTCTTTTCCCCGAACCTCGGCTTTTGCGGGAAAATATCCGATGGAAAGGGTAACCGGCTCCTGAAAGAGTTTCAGGCGGCTCCTGACGGAGGGTTCCAGGGCGTCGTGGTGGCCGTGGTGGGCGTCGAGAAGGGGAAGACATTCGACTATGCCCCGAAGATCGAAATCGAAAATTGCCGGATCGCGCCGTTCGTGACGCCGATCAGAAATCATCATCCCTTGTCGATCGTGAACAAGGACACGATCACCCACGACATCCAAGCGTATTCCTTGGCGGACGCGTATACCTTTGCGATGTTCAATAAGCCTATGCTGCCCGAGAGCACGGCATCCAAGGACATCCGCATGCGGAAGGGACATTACATCTTCCGTACCCAGTGCGGTGTCCATGATTTCATGCAGTCCTGGGGAATGGCCGTCGGCAACCCGTATTTTGCCGTGACCGGTGCCGACGGACGGTACACGATCCCCGATCTTCCACCGGGTGACTACGACGTGATCGCTTGGCACCCCCACATGAAGGTTCAGGCGCAACGGGTGACGGTGTCTCCGAACGGACACGCCGCGCTGGATTTTCGTTTTCACTCCTTCGAGGTCGATATTCCCCTGCACGACCTCCAGACGGCGTACCGGCTCGAAACCGCGCTGTATCTCCGCACCCTGGCTCCCCCTTCCGTTGAACTCCAGACTCCGTAGGGCGTTACTTGAGGTAGGTTGGTAGGCGGCGATCTTCGCCGGTCAGGCGACGGTAGAGCTGGTGAAACTCGGGCGTCGTCAGCGATGGATCGGAGAGTCGCTCCACGTCCTCGGGACTGAGGGGAATCTGGGACGCTTCGTCGAACGCGGATGAGCCGATGACGATGTGGTCGGGAAAGTATCGGAACTGGGGGAGGTGAGCGTCCCACGATCCGACATCCGTCGAGCCAGACGTGTTCCGACGTCTCCTCGTCGTGCTGACGGCGTGTTTCGCCGTATGGCTGCCGTCGGAAACGCTCTCGGCGAAAAGTCCCCCCAGGGAGCTCCCTCTGCCCGCGGCGATCCGCGACCTCATCAACGATCCCGATCAGTACGACGGGCGTCGAGTCTTCGTGAGCGGTTTCGTCCGGTCGATCGAATTCGAGCGCGGGCGGCGGGGGAGTGAGTACGCGATTCTGGTGTTGGAAGAGACGGTGCCGAACGTTCCGCCAGCCGTGTACGCCGTGAGGGTCATCAGTCCCACGTTTCCAACACTCAGGACATGCCAGCATGCGCTCGTCCAGGGGACGTACCACCGGCAGGGCAAGCAAGCCGGCAGACCATACGAATTCTTCATCGATGCCGAGGCCGTCTTGCGGGATGATCCGGTCGATTCGGGGCGCGTGCCGAGCGGATGCGAAGAAAAGCTGTAATATAACCGTTCGCCCTGCGCTTGCCGAAGGGCCGTTCCAGGGTGATGAAACCGCTTCTCTGCTGCCGCCTGGGGCCGCGTTGTTCTCTCTACGGATTCGTAGAGGCGTTCACCGAATGATAAAGCAGTTCGGTAGGGCTTGCCTGAGCCGCTCGAATCCTGCTCGACTCACCGGCGTATCTCGAAGATCGAGTTCTTTTAACGCCGTGAGCTGGGCAAGGTGCGTCAGTCCGGCATCGGTGATGGATGTGCCCGGAAGATACAGCCACTGCAAAGTCGGCATCTCCCCAAGATAGGCGAGTCCGGTGTCGCCGACCAGCGTGCCCCCAAGGTATAACCATTCCAGCTCCGGAAGTTTCCATAGGTGTGCCAATCCGGCGTCGTCTACGGCGGTCGCGGCCAGCGCGATCCGTCGTAACGCGGGGAGGTCCCGAAGATGCGTCAACCCCTTGCTGGTGACTTTTGTTCCGCCAAGAAAAAGTCCTTCCAATTTGGTGAGGTTCCTCAAATACCCCAGCCCCGCATCGCCGATCCCTGTTCCTCCAAGCGAGAGTCTCTGAAGGCGACTCATGTGCCGGAGATGTGTCAATCCGGCGCAGGTGAGCTTGGTCATTCCGAGATCGAGTTCTCGGATCTGGGTCAGCCCTCGAAGCCAAGCCAATCCGGTGTCGGTCACCCGAGTCTCCCACAGACCGAGCTCGACCAGGCCGGTGAGGGACCGCACGTGTTGCAATCCCGAATCCGTGATGGGGGTGGCCTTGAGATCAAGCTCCCGCAGGCCGGTTAATCCCTGAAGGTACGCCATCTCCTCGCCGGTCGTGGTCGTGTATTCGAGACGGAGGCTTTGAAGATCGTTCGGCTGAAGCAGCGCCAGGGAAGAAAGGTCGGTCGACGCGGTGTCGCTGATCGCGATCTTGAGTCGTAACGACTTTTCGGCCGGGAGGGAGACCGTTCCATGCGCATGCCCCAGCCGCTCCCACGCGGCTTCCGACAATTCTCCGGGGCTCCGGATAAATAACGTGCCGAGCGGACGGTCCGCCTCGAAGCGAACCGTCCGGATTGGAGGATCAGGCGGGGACGCCGTGTGATCCCCGGGCACGGCGGCTGAAATAGTACGGCATCGAGCGCCGGATCCGGTTCTCTTTTGATCTGGCTGGTGTCTTGGATCACTCATCAGATGGGCGTTTGTCCCTGGCTCGCGTCGGTGCGCGCAAGGCGACGTCCGATCGGAGACATTACCGTACTGAATTCCAGGCTCAAACATCAAGCAAAATGAATGCCGATCGCTCTTTGAGCCGTCCTGCTTCGTACCGATATATCCGAGGATCGGCGCTTGACACGGATCAATATTTCATTGATGATGGCGTCGTTTTCCGCTCAGAGAAACACGGTCGTGAGCGGAAGGCGCTCAGAGGGGACGTTGTGGCTCATTCTCCCGATTGCCAGCCCGAACCGGAGGGGATCTTTTGTCCGGAAGGCGATCTGTCCGAAGAGCTTCCTGCGATCGAACAGCTCTGTCATCTGAGCCACGCCAGCCGGCTTGTCCAGGTCTCGCGCGCCGGTTCTGATCCGGAACGAGAAATCTTCCCCTTGGATGACCTCACGAAAACCATACCGTCCCTCCAAGCTCCGCCACGCCAACCGACGCTCCGGACCTATCCGATTTTTGATCGGGACGGCAAGGTGGCCCGTATGATCGCCGTGGACGAACCGGCTCACCAGCCTCAGTCGCACGAGCCGTATGGCGCGGGTGTGGTTCCCCACAGCGAGTTGCCGGAACAAGAGCCGATCTCGTTCTGTGGAATGATCGGAACCAGCAAGCAGATGAGGGCTCTCTTCCACATGATCCGCCGCGTGTCGTCCAGCAACGCCACGATCCTGATTTGTGGTGAGAGCGGAACTGGGAAGGAGCTGGTCGCTCGCGCGATTCATCAATGCAGCGCCCGCCGGCACGGCGCGTTTATCCCGGTCGATTGCGGAGCCCTGCCGGAGACCCTCTTGGAGAGCGAGCTGTTCGGCCACGTCAAAGGGGCCTTTACGGGCGCGATCCGACATAAGAAAGGGTTGTTCGAGGAGGCCGAGGGAGGCACCCTCTTTCTCGATGAGATCGGCGACACCAGTCTGGCGTTTCAATCGAAGCTGCTTCGCGCGCTGCAGGAGGGAGAGATCCGATCGGTTGGAGGGACCAGGAATATCAAGGTCAACATACGCGTGGTGGCGGCCACCAACACACGCCTGAAGGAAGCGATCGCGAGGAAAAAGTTCAGAGAAGACCTCTATTACCGCCTCGCGGTGATGCCGATTCGGGTTCCTCCCCTGCGCGAGCGGCCGGACGACATCCTCCCGTTGGCCCGACACTTTATCCAAACGTATGCGGGGCAGACCGGCAAAGGGGAGATGCACCTGTCACCGGACGCCGCTGACTTGCTTCGTCATCTGCCCTGGAGGGGCAACGTCCGCGAGTTGGAAAACGTGATCGAACGGGCCGTGCTGATCTCGCCGCGAAACCGGATTGCTTCCGAGTCACTCTTAATCGAAGAGGAAGCGATGGATCAGGGCGACCTTCCTCCGACTGGGTGGTCATGTGCTACCCCGTCGGATCTGCCCCCGGTTCCCCTCGCGGTCGCGATCGACGAGATCCGCTCACGGGACGAACGCGAGCGAATCGCCGAGGCGATTCGGAAACACCACGGGAATAAATCGCTCGCTGCCCGCGCCCTCGGGATCGCGCGCTCCAGCCTCTACAACAAACTCAAGCGGTACAAGCTTAGGACGCACGCTCCCACCGATCCCCGCATCTGATCGTTTCCATCAGGCCGTTCCTTTTGCATCCGTAGTCCATCGCTCTCCGTTTGGATGGGCAAGTGTCTTGTCTTGATGCGTTTGTCCGCTTGGCAGGACGTAGTGTCCAACGAGTTGGACACTCTGAGCTTTGAGCAAGCGAGCGACATCACTCATTTACTTATTTTTTCAGCTCAAACGGGCTGTGGGCCGTAATGACGGCCTGGGCATGCTGTTTGCTAACCACACATCAAGGTCTTTTCCTGAAGTGACGTCCCACAGTGGGCGACTTGATCGTCGCGACGCGCGGAACAGCGAACGGAATCGAGAGGGGAGAATGAACAAATCATCGACACGATTATCATCGTTGGTCATGGTTGCAGGCGGAGTCCTGCTGTATCCGTTTTTCTGGAGCGTTATGCCGCAAGCTGTCGCGGCGGAGGAGCACGGTCACCATACGATGGACATGTCGATTCCCGAGCCGCCCCCTGGTCCGGCGCCCGCTGGGGTGCAGTACCAGAAGGCCGGGGTGGCCCTGCTCGATAAGATGCAGGAGAAGCTCGATCAGGAGATCGAGCGGGCGGGGGGTAACCTCGGCGGGTATGTCTCGAGCGCCGAAGCCCATGCGGCCATGCAGGGTGTTCCGTTGCGCATTAGCGCGACCGAGGAGTCGGTCAGCGCGGGCGGGAAGTGTCCCGCTACGGCGCCGCTGAAAACGTTCGATATCTCGGCCATCAATGTCGAGATCACGATCAATCGATTCATGGACTTTTTCCCCGGCTATCTCTATGTCCTGACCGAGGAACTTGAGAAGGTGCGGGCGGAGGAGAAAAAGAACGCCGACGCGCGGAAGAGCGACGATCCCTATCCGGCGGCCGCGATTTCAGCGGGTCTTCAGGGCGACATGCTGCAGCCCCTGGTCATCCGCGCGAACGCGGGGGACTGCGCCCGGATCACGTTGCGCAATCAAACGACCAATGACGAGCCGGTGAGCCTCCATTTACACGGGTCCAACCTCGTCGTCCGCGCCTCGGGACAGGCCGCGACGATGATGAACAAGGATTCGGTGGTTGCGCCCGGAAAGAGCCAGGAGTTCGAGTGGTACATCCCCGCGGACGAAACGGACAAGGCGCATCACTTTCACAGCCACGCCGTCCGTGAGCAGTGGTCCACCGGGATGTTCGGGTCGCTGGTCGTCGAACCGCGCGGTTCGCGCTACCTGAGCCCGTGGACCGGCAAGGAGATGAAGAGCGGCTGGATGGCGACGATCGAGGACCCCAACGGCCCGGATTTCCGTGAGTTCGCCATCTTCTATCATGAGATCGGTGACGAAGTCTTCCGGATCAGCGCGAAGAACGGCGAGTTGCTCCCGCAGCGGGATGCCTTCACCGACACGTATCGGCCCGGCGGGCGGGGTCTCAATCTGCGGAGCGAGCCCCACGGCACCCGGCTCGCGCTGCAGGATCAGCGGCACGGCGTCCACGATGAGTCGATGGCGTACGGCTCCTACACCTTTGGCGACCCGGCGACCACGATCCCGCGGTCCTATCTGGGCGATCCGGTGAAATATCGGATGATGGGCGGATCGGAAGTAATTCACTCCCACCACCTCCACGGGGGCAGCGACCGCTGGCCGCGTTCGCCGGAAGCGGTGACCAAGGCCGAGTTCAACTTCGCCGCGACCAGCAGCGGCACCGGCCCCGTGAAGTTCCCGCCGATCCGGACCAGCTCGGAGCGCCTGGACGTGCAGGCGATCGGCGCCGCCGAATCGTACAACGAAGTGATCGAGTGCGGCTCCGGCGGGTGCGCCTACGGGGCCGGCGATTTTACGTTCCACTGCCACATCCCGCAGCATTATGTGACGGGTATGTGGGGTTTCTGGCGGGTGTACAACACGCTCCAGGCCGCCGGCACCCAGGACGACATCATGCCGCCCTTGGCCGAGTTGCCGGATCGCAAAGGAAAGATGAAACCGTCCGTCGATTCGTCCAAGCTGGTTGGCACGACGGTGGATTGGTTCGCCGGGAAGAAATTTAAGATCACGGCCGACAAGACGGACTGGAAGGCCGATCCGGCGGTGGTATCGATCAAAGACTGGGTCGAGATGTTGCTGCCGGCGCCCGGCGTGCCCGCGGGGACCGACGACGAGCACAAGCAGGCTGTGGCGATGGACGCGACCGTGCTCGACTGGAAGTGGGACGGGAACACGGCGTTGCACGAGCCGGAGACCAAGCAGACGTGGGTGAACTATAAATCTCCGGCGCCCGGCAAGCGGCTGCCTGTCCGGTTTGATTCCGCGACCGGGAAACTGTCGATCCCGTACCTCAGGCCGCACTTGGGTAAGCGCGTGGCTTTCTCGCCCGATCACAACCCGGCCCCGTTCTTCGAGCCGATCCGGCACACCGCGGACGGCAGGAAGTCGGTCGAACCCGCGCAACCGGGAGAAAACGGGCCGTGGAGCCTCTGCCCGTCCAATTCGCCGCGGAAGTACTATTCGGTGAATGGCATCACGCTGCCGGTCACGTTGAAGAAGGCGACGGCGAAGACTCCGTCGATCGTCGATCCCGACGGCTTGCTTTTCGTCTTGGAAGAAGAAGAGGCGGGGATTCGAGCCAACGACGACAAGAAGATTCCATTGGCCATCCGCGCCAACGTCTACGACTGCGTGGACGTGATCTATAAGAGCAAGATGAAGGACGACGTGCGGACGGCGAATTCGAACAAGACGAACATGCACCCGCACTTCTTCCAGTTCGACATCACCGCCACCGACGGGGTGATCATCGGGTTCAACTACGAGCAGTCGGTCCGGCCGTTCACGATTCTGAAGCCCGAAGACAAGGGCAAGCCGCACGAGGGCATGCCGGTGCCGCAGAACACGACCCTGACCAAGGCGGCGAAGGCCGGGGATACCTCGATCGAAATCGCTTCGGCGACGCGGCACATCGAGATCCACGACACCAAGTTCGACGCCCCCATGTTCCACCCCGGGATCACGATCGGGCTGAGCCTGGACGGCGTGGGCGAGTTCGAGGCGGTCCGGATCAAGGGGATCAAGGGGACCACGGTCACGCTGGATGCTCCGCTGAAGGGCGGCCACAAGCAGGGCGCGATCGTGAGCCCTGAGTTCGTGCGGTACCGCTGGTACCCCGACGTGGATTTGGGGATCGTGTTCTGGCACGATCACGTGTTCGGCGCCGACGGATGGGGACACGGGCTGTTCGGTTCGACGATCGTCGAGCCGCCGCGCTCGACGTACCACGATCCGGTGACCGGCAAGGAGGTTCGGAGCGGGTACGTGGTCGATATTCACTCAACCGACCCGGTGTCCACTCAGGTCACGGGCAGCTTCCGAGAGGTCGTGATGCACGTGATGGATTCCAACCCGCGGACGGCCGAGTTGATCACCGCGGATAACCCGATGGCCGGCCGACCGTCCGTGGACGGCACCCCCACCGCGGTCTACCCGGCGCGCTTGAACAAGTCGGCGATGTCGTTCCTCAATGGCGGCGAGGCGACGACGGGCGGCGGGTACGGGATGCGGGTGGAGCCGCTCTCGGTGCGGCTCGCCAATAACCCCGATCCGTCGAAGCTCTTCTCGAGCAAGGTTCACGGTAACCCGGGCACACCGTTCGTTCGAGCCTACCTGGGCGATCCGATCGTGTTCCGGACCCTGCAAACATCGGCGAACGAAGCGCATACCTGGCACGTCAGCGGTCACTGGTTCCCGCTGGAGCGGTACAACGCGGATTCCATCCCGCGGACCACGTTCCACATCGCGATCGCCGAGCGGATCGACATGGTGATTCCGGCCGCCGGCGGTCCCCAGAAGATGGCGGGGGATTACCTGTACTACTCCGGCCGAGCCTCCCATTTCTCGGGAGGGGCGTGGGGGATGATCAATGTGCTGGACAAGGAAGACAAGACATTGCAGCCCTTGCCGGGACACGAAGAAATTCCCGCCTCGGCGAAGACGATTTGTCCGTCCGACGCGCCGGTGAAGAACTACTCCGTGTCGGCGGTGGATTACGCCATGCGGTTCAACAAGGGAACCCCGGATATCATCGAGGTTGACCTGGGCCGACACCTGGCCATGGAAAACCACAAGGGGAAGATCTATCTCCTCGACGATGAAGTGGCCAAGGTGAAGGCTGGCGGATTTCAACCCCACCCGTTGGTCTTGCGGGTCAACGTCGGCGATTGCATCAAAATCAAGCTCACGAACCGGATGGCCGCCGAGCGCGCCGGGCTGCACGCCGATATGCTGGCGTTCGATCCGAAGGATTCGATGGGCATCAACGTGGGGAACAACCCGGGAGATCAAACCATCGGTCCCGGTGAAAACAAGACGTACACGTTCTACGCCCATCCCGAGTACGGGGAAAACGGAACCGTGATCCAGGACTGGGGGAATGTGGTGGACAACCCCCGGAACGGGCTCTATGGGGCGATCATCATCGGGCCGAAGGGTTCGAAGTACCGAGATCCCGTCACGGGCGATGATGTCACGCTCAAGAACGCGTGGCAGGCGGACGTAATCGTCGATCGCACGGTGCCCGGCAACGAGAATCGGACGAATTACCGGGACTTCGCCCTGCTGTTTCAGGATGAAGACAACCTATTGGGCACCAGCTTCATGCCGTACGCCCAGAAGGTCGCCGGCTTGACGGGCGTCAACTACCGGGCGACGAATCCCTTGGACTATGCGCTGGATAACGACGGCTGCGACGTCGGCACGTTCTTCCGGTGCGTGGCCGACAAGGGCGGCGTGAACACGCCGGTGTTGGAAGCCCATGCGGGCGATCCGGTGTTGATCAACGTCTTCGGCGGATTCAACGAGCAGGTCGGCGTGTTCGCGCTCGACGGGCACGAATGGCCGGTCGATCGGTTCCGGGGCGCGCACCTCCACAGCTCGTTCGAGTTTGGCGGGAGTTCCTACCTGCGTCTCGATCTGCGCGGCGGCGCCGGCGGTCCGCATCACCTGCCGGGCGACTACGTGTACATGAACCACCGGCCGGCATACATCGACGCGGGCCAGTGGGGAATCTTCAGGGTCCTGCCCCCGGGCGACAAGCGGGTGTTGGCTTTGGAAAGTCAGGAGCTTGAGGTGAGACCGGTATCGCTGAGCTTGGATAACCGGTAAGCGAAATCGGAATAGGTGTTCTGCGGAGGGGCCTCGTGAGAGGCCCCTCTTTTTTTATGGTGAGAGATGTGTGTACAAGAATGATTCTTTTGAAGGGGAGTCGAGTTTGCCAAGCTACCTTCGTCATCGTATTTCAAACGATTTCAATTAGTTATGCTGATTCTCCTTCCATGGCCACTCGGAATATCACGAGTGGCGTGGTAGTCTACTGTGCTAAGGTCCTCCACTGAGCGTCCCTCAAGGGCGCCGCGCGACCTCCAGAGCCATGCGACCGATCGATCATCTCGTTCAGCTCCTGTCCCACCAGGCCCTCTGTTTTGGCCTGAGCTGGGTCGTCGCCTACGTAGGGGCTTCCCGACTGCGGAAGGGACACTGGCTGGTGTCGTTGCTCTATGTGAGCGCGCTCCAAGCGGCGGCTTGGTGGCTGCTGACGCGATCTGGCGCCGCCCCTCCGCCAGCCTGGTTGGCGCTTCCCGCCGTGGTCGCCGTGGCGACGGTCGCCCTGACGGAGAGCTGGAACGCCATCGCCCACGCCTGCATGGCGGCCACCGTGACGGTGAGCGCATTGTTCATGGCGTACGTCGTGTACGTCACGGCCGGGGCCCATCTCGGGCCCTTGAGCCTCGCATTCGCCGCCCTGCTGTGTACGATGCAGGCGTTCGCCCTGGTGCTCCTCGTCGCCAGCAGTTATGAGATCTTGGATGTGATGGGCCGCATCCGGTGGACGCGCGTTCGTCGGCCACAGCCGGCCACGGACTATTTCCCCAAAGTGTCGCTCCACGTTCCCGCCTACAACGAGCCGCCCGAGATGGTCAAGGAGACGCTCGACGCCTTGGCCAAGCTGGATTATCCCAACTACGAGGTGATCGTTATCGACGACAATACGACCGACGAGCGGTTGTGGCGGCCGATCGAGGCGCATTGCAAGGCGCTCGGTTTCAAGTTTTTCCACCTGGACAATTGGCCGGGGTTCAAGTCCGGCGCCCTCAACTACGCGCTGACGCAGACCGCACCCGATGCCGAGATCATCGGCGTCGTGGATTCGGACTACGTGGTCGAGCCCAACTACCTCAGAGACTGCGTGGGGTTCTTTAAGGATCCGAACACGGCGTTCGTGCAAACGCCGCAGGATTACCGCGACGTGCCGGCGACCGACCGCTACGCGACGGCCTGCTACCACGCCTACCTCTACTTCTTCAAGGTCTCGATGGCGTCCCGCAACGAACACAACGGGATTATCTTCGCCGGCACGATGGGCTTGATCCGCGCGTCCGTGCTCCGAGAGCTGGGCGGCTGGGACGAATGGTGCATCACGGAGGATGCGGAACTCTCCCTGCGCATCCAGGATCGCGGCTACGAATCGGTCTATCTCGACGCGTCGTACGGTCGCGGCCTGATGCCGCTGAACTTCGAGGGGCTGAAAAAACAGCGGTTCCGCTGGGCCTTCGGCGGCATGCAGATCCTCAAAGCGCACTGGCGGTCGTTGATGCCTTGGGCGCGCTGGCGCGATCCGGCGCATCGCCTCACGATGGCGCAACGGTGGGACTATTTGATCGGCGGGCTGCAATGGCTCAACGACCCGCTCACGTTCGGATTCACCCTGCTGTTGCTGCTCGGCGCCGGCGCGCTCATCATGGCCCGGTCGCTCTTCATCCAGCCGATGACCGGTGCCGTAGTCGCGACGCCGTTTCTGTTCATCTTCATCGGCGTCTCCCGTTTTCTGTGGGTGTTGCGCCACCGAGTCGGCTGCACCTGGGGGCAAGCGCTCTCGGCGTTTACGATTCTCCTGAGTTTGACGTGGGTGGTCACCTTGGCATGCGTCCTGGGGCTGATCAAGTCGCAGGGTGTTTTCCTCCGAACCCCCAAGAAGCGGACGGGCGTCGACCCGTGGCACGCGTTTCGGATCGTCTCCCACGAGGCGGCCATCGCGGGTCTGTGCCTCGTTACGGCGTTCGTGCTGAGTTGGAAGGCGCCGTCGTCTCCGGCGACGGCGGTCATGCTCGGGCTCCTGGTGTGGCAGGCGCTGATTTACGCGGCCGCGCCGCTCAGCAGCCTGTGGAGCTATCGCAGCGAAGCGCGGGGGATACACCTTGCGTATGCGGCGGCCTCCTCGCGGACCACCGGTCTTCGCTTCTCGTCAATGATGGCGGACCGGCCCGTCGTGCGCGGTCTGTCCGGCATGGCCGTGGGGGTCTTCGTCCTGTTTTATCTCGCCGTCACGTTGGCGCCCGAGCAAGAACGTCTGTTCCGGGCCAATCCTCATCAGACACCGCTCGTGGCCCCCGCGTTGATCACGACGCCGACGGCGACCCAGATCAAAGCCGTGCTGTTTCTGGAAGAACAGGCCTCGCTCAAGGCCGACGTCGCACGGGCGGTCCAGTTGTGGGACCGCAACGGTGTCATCCGTGACGCGAACTATACCGTCGGCGATGAGCGCGACGACCGGGTCTGGACGGGCGCCGAGGAAATCCGGCAGCGGTACATCCAGGAATTCTCACAACGGAGGTATCTGTCGTTGGCCCACACGGACGCGTCGGTGTTCATCGAAGGCGACCGGGCAACCGTGGTCAACGATCTTCGCGCCGAAATCCAAGCGGAAACCGGCATCCAAACCGTCTTTTTGTCGCGGGGTGATCGCTGGACGTTCACTAAGAGGAGCGACGGCTGGCGGATCACCGAACTGGTCCTCAACCGGGCGCCGCGATGATGGACATGAGACAGACGCGTTCGCTCGGCATGCTCGCGGTTTTGGCGGCACTCGCCGTCCTCTTAGCCGGATCGTCCCCGGCCGCGGCCGGATCCGTCGAAGGCTTGGCCGGCTGGGAAGGCGACGGATCTCGCCAAGGCTATGGGTTCGTCGGCGTCGGCGCGCTGACGCCAATGGGAACCCGTTTCACCCTCGTGACCCGGCTGTCTGCGAGCTACTTGTATTACAACTTTGAATCCTCGGGCACGTCCACCTCGGTCACCTCACCAGGCCTGACCGGCATGATGGGAATGCGGGTCCTGCTCACCCGGGGTAGCCTCGCTGGGCTGGGCGGCTACGAGACCCGATGGGAACATCGCCGGAGCGACGCGGGAAGTGACGAGAGCCGTATGATCGGGGGCGGCGTCCTGCAAGCGGACGCGGATCTCGGCCTGGGGCGGCGATGGCGCGGGTTCCTCTTCGCGAACTACGCCGGAGCCGCCCAATACTTCTTCAGCCGGATGGCCGTGCGATGGCAGGCCACGAATCTCGAATGGAAGGAGCCTGTCTCGTTCTTCATCGGCATCGAGGGCGTCCGCCAAGGCAACGACGAGAGCGCCGCCGCCCAGGGCGGGCCGTTCCTCGAATGGAGCTTCGTGCCGCAGCGTCTCTCAGCAGCCCTTCGTGGAGGGTACAAGGACAGTTGGTCCCCCGACGGTCCCCACCGCCGCGGCGCCTATGCCGGAGTCAGCGTGTACCACCGGTTCTGACCCTCATTTCTCTCATTGGTGAGCGTGTAGGGCGAGCGTGTCATGCCGTGGTGGAGTCGTGACTGGCCGCCCGGGACTGAGTGAGTGGCGGTGTTGATCAGTCCCGCCGTGAACCTTTCGGCGCAACGAATCTTTCACCAACATTCCTAACGGTTTCACGCGGCCAATCCTGGTATACTCGTCGGCGTGTCCGGCCTGAACGGGAGCGAGTCCGTCATGGTGAGCGCTGAAGTGATCTGGTTGAGTGTGGGGGTCGTGCTGCTACTGGTCGAGGTGACGACCGGCGGGTTCTGGCTCGGCTTCTTCGGCGTCGGCGCGATCGTCGCGTCGGCCCTCGCGTGGCTGGGCGTCGTCGAAGGGATCAACGGCCAGCTCGGCGTGTTCCTGATCGCCTCGGTGCTTCCCCTGGTTCTCACGCGGCGAACGCTGGTGCGTTGGCTCAATAAAAAAGCGCCGGGCGCGCCGGCGGGCGACGCCGCGGGGCAGACTGCCGTGGTGGTCTCGGAGGTTGGGCCGCGGGCCGTCGGACGCGTCGAGTTTCAAGGCAGCACCTGGGACGCGGAATCGGTGGCGGGCGAACGGTTGCCCGCAGGAACCCGCGTGCGGATTGTCAGACAAGATGGCACACGGCTATTCGTCCGTTCGCTCTAACCGGGTGCTGAAAAACTCGGGAACGCCTGCGGGCTGCTCAAAAAGTTCCAGATGCAAGGCCGCAGGAAGGAGGAGACCGGAGCGTACTGGGTCGTACGTGAGGATCTCCGACGACCGAGAATCCGCACCGCTCCGAAGAAGCGGCTGGAAATCGATCCCCCTACGGATCGCGAAGCAACGCAGCAGATGGACTTTTTCAGCAGCCCGATGAACGTACGTCGACACGGAGGAGGCGACAATGCCCACGATGGACCTCATCAGCCCTGCTTGGATCTTGCTGGTCATTCTGGCCCTGGTCCTGTACGGGCTGGCCGTTCGCATCGTTCCCCAGCAGAGCGCGTACATCGCCGAGCGGTTGGGGCGGTACCACGCCACGCTCACGGCCGGCCTGAACATCATCATCCCCTTCATCGACCGCATCACGTACCGCCACACCCTCAAGGAGCAGGCGATCGACATCCCTGAGCAGATTTGCATCACGAAGGACAACGTCCAGGTCGGCGTCGACGGCGTGTTGTTTCTGCGGGTGGTGGACGCCCAGAAGGCGTCCTACGGCATCGGCAGCTACATGTTCGCCATCACACAATTGGCGCAGACCACGCTGCGGAGCGAGATCGGCAAGATCATGCTGGACCGGACGTTCGAGGAACGCAGCACGATCAACGCGCTGGTGGTCACCGAACTCGACAAGGCCACCGAGGCCTGGGGCGTCAAAGTCTTGCGCTACGAGATCAAGAACATCACGCCGCCGAAGGACGTGCTGGGTGCGATGGAGAAGCAGATGCGCGCCGAGCGGGAGAAGCGCGCCGTGATCCTCACGTCCGAGGGCGAACGCGACGCCAAGATCAACCGGGCCGAGGGGGACAAGCAGCAGGTCATCAAGCAATCCGAAGGCTCGAAGCTGCAACAGGTCAACGTGGCCCAGGGCCAGGCCGAGGCGATCCGTGAAGTGGCCGATGCCACGGCGCAAGCCATCCGCCAGGTCGCCGCCGCGATCACCGAGCGCGGGGGCTTGGAGGCGATCAATCTGCGCGTGGCCGAGCAGTGGGTCGCCCAATTCGGGCACGTTGCCAAAGAAACGAACACGCTCATCCTGCCCGCGAACCTGGGCGACATGGCCTCGCTGGTCGCCGCCGCGATGACGACGATCAAGACAGCCGCACCGAAGGACCGAGTGGGAGCGACGGGGCCCACGTAAACGCCGACGGGCGATTCCTCAGCCCGTAGCCAGAGGCGGGGAGTATCTCGTTTCTTGGACGTCGTAGAACAAAACAAACGGTCTGATTCATTTTCGGTTCAGCAGGTGAGCGTCTTCGCCCTCGACAGCCACGGATGGCCGGTCAATCGATTTCAGGGAGCGTGCCGCCGCGCTCTCTGGGAGCATGTCGTGAACATGAGTTGTTAAGCAACCTCCCCCAATGGTTTGCGAGGCGATGTCTTTAGATGCGGGTGTGCATCGATTGTCTTTATAAACGGTTGACGGGGTAACAAAATCGGAATATACGTAGGGCTGTGTCGTAAAAGAGTAGACGCCCGGTCGGGCGTCTACTCAAATGTTAGAGGTTACTGACGCCTGTGCTAACCCAGGCCAAAGAGAAACTACAAGCGCATGCTCTAGAAGCACTGCTGGCGGTGCTAGGCACAGCCCTACCAGCCTGGCTACTGTTGGCAGAGTCGAGCCTAGTGCCATATGTATCCCGGCTGGACCCAACAACGGTAATCCGAGCAGGTGCACTATCGTTAGTGGTAGCTCTGTGGGCATCAGCCCTCCTGCTATTCTTCCGTCCGCGCCTCAAATTCGATCCGCACCTTGGGATCTATAGAGATCGCAAGTCTGGTATCTACTACTGTCCTTCCTGTCACTCGAAAAAGATCCGTTCCCCTCTTCGGGAAGAGGAGGAAGGGTGGCGCTGCGTCGTTAAGGACTGCCTGTTGTTCTTCGAAAACCCTGACATCAAAGCCCAGCCACAGGCACCACCTCAAAGAACTGTTCGTAAGAGTTCATGGGTTCGAGATTGGTAACCTCTATCATCCGCGTGAACCTGACCGCCCTATAGCTGCGCTGTTGGGTTCCCTCCGCGCTTCGCGCGTCGGCGGCAGGTTACGCGGGGCGTTAGCCGGGTAGACACGGCCGGGCGCTAAACCGGAGCCAATGTGAGCAGTACTTCGATCACGCTGCAAGACGCGACGAAAGCGCTACTGAACTCTGGGTATCTGCTGGAGGCCCGACTCGAACAGGTGCTTGCTGCCCGCGGGTATTACGTTGACGCCAACGACGCCTATCCCGATCCAACCACTGGTAAGTCCCGAGAACTCGATCTGATGGCGATGACCGCCCGCAGGCTATCGCGCGAGTACGATTTCGTTTTCAATGTCTTGCTCGTCGAGTGCGTCAACAATCCTCAGCCGTTCGTCTTGCTGACGAAGAAGCCCCAGGTCGGTTTTCTCTTCCACGAAGACGTGCGATTGGCGGGCTTACCGGCGAAGCTCTTCGACCAACGAACCGGCCGGTGGGCGACGCTACAGGAGGCCCTGCACCTCAACAAGTTTCACCACTACTGCACACCTCGAGTTGCCACTCAGTTTTGCTCCTTCGCGAGGAAGGCAAAGAGCGACTGGATGGCACTGCACGAGGGCCCGCACTTTGACTCCTTCTCAAAGCTCTGCGACGCGGTCGATTATTTTCAAGATAAGCACTTCACGTCATGGCGGTCTTCTGAGAAGGAATCCGTCAACGTAGAGTTCTACTATCCGGTGCTGGTCGTACAGGGAGAGCTACTCGAAGGGCGCGTCCAGAAGAGCGGCATTGTCCTCCGGCCGGCGACTCATCTCCAGTTCAGGCGGACGGCAATACGGGGATCAGAGGCGACGGCATACCAGATTGATGTGGTCCAAGAAAAGAGGTTCGCTCGCTTCGTTGCCATGCTTGAGAGCGAACTGGAACTCACGGTGAAGCGCTTCAAAACCCGAAGCCGCGTGGTGCGGGACTCTGTCTCCAAGATTGTTCTCAAGGCTCGACGACTGCGAACGCCCGAAGCCGTTCGTAAAGCAATGGAGGCAATTCCTTGAGCGTCGGTGCCCATGGGGTCAGCCCCTGACATGGGACAGGCCGCCCCCGCTTCTCCGTCTGTCAGAGATCCGTCCTGGGTATGAAGTTGGCACGAATCAAGGGCTGCCCCTCTGGACGCCCTTGTGGCTGGGAACGGCCATGGCGCGTCCTGAATGACAAAAGTGGACATCCCTGGGCGAGGTGAAATCTCCGCACCGGGAATATCGATTCGGCCATTCTGGTTTCTGAGGTAAGTGCCCCGGCGACTCGGTTACGCTCGAAGCAGGTCTCAACCGAATGCTGGCGGTCGTCGAGGGGCGAGACGCCACCACCATTACGGGAGGCCCCTCATGAAACCACGATACCCCGCTATCCTTGCCGGTTTGGCCGTCATGGTGGTGTTCCCCCTGGCCACCGTCCCGAGCGTATCAGCCGGTGAAGCGATGATCGTGATCGAGCAACACGCGTTTGCGCCGCAAGTCACCACGATCCAGGTGGGCGATCAGGTGACCTGGAACAACTTCGACAACGGAGAACATTTCTTGACCTCCTCGGGCACCCTGTCGCGGTCCGTCGCCACCCAGGTCGAAAATCTTGAATTTCACCGGCTTATGAGTCCGGGAGACAATTACTCGCACACCTTCAAAGAGCCTGGGATCTACGGCTACTTCTGCGCGATCCACCTCGGCATGTGGGGTACGGTCGTCGTCGAAGGACCGTGACCAGGCGGCGTTCGGCGCGGGCGATCAGCATTTTCAGAAGCAGTTAGGGGGTAGCGCCTGACATGTGACAGGCCGCTCGCGCGTTGCCGTCTTTCAGACGATCCGGCATGAGCATTCCTTCTCAGACGGCTCTGAACACTCCCGCGCCTCCCGTCAGGAGGTTCGGCGTCACGTCAGTAAAAAAGGAGCGGGATCTGCTGATCCCGCTCCTTTTTCTCTCGTGAATGTTTGAATCTCTCCTACTCCTGATACACCCCCATCTTCCGAAATTTCTCGTACCGCGCCGCGACCAACTCATCCGGCTGCAGCTCGGCCAGCTTCGCGAGGTGTTGGGTGATGGTTTTTTTGAGCGTGGCGGCCATGGCGGCGTGGTCGCGGTGGGCGCAGCCCAGCGGTTCCGAGACGATCTCGTCGATGACCTTCAGGGCGAAGAGATCCCTGGCGGTCATTTTCAGGGCGTCGGCGGCATCGGGGGCCTTCTCGGGGTTCTTCCATAAGATCGCCGCGCAGCCTTCGGGGCTGATGACGGAGTAGACGGAGTGCTCCAGCATCAGGACGCGGTCGCCCATGCCCAGGGCGAGCGCGCCGCCGCTGCCGCCTTCCCCGATGACGATCGCGAGGATCGGCGTGGCCAGTCGGGCCATCAGACGGAGGCTGCTCGCGATGGCTTCGGACTGCCCGCGCTCTTCGGCCCCGATGCCGGGGTAGGCGCCCGGCGTGTCGATGAACGTGACGATCGGCCGTCCCATGCGTTCCGCGAGCTGCATGAGGCGCTGGGCCTTCCGGTAGCCTTCGGGATGCGGCATCCCGAAATTGCGTTTGACCCGTTCCTTGACCGTCCGCCCCTTTTGGTGGCCGATGACCATCACCGGTGATCCGTCCAGGCGACCGATTCCGCCCACGATCGCGGGGTCGTCGGCGAACGCGCGGTCGCCGTGGAGTTCCAGGAAGTCGGGGATCAGAAAGGCGAGGTAATCGAGGGTGGTCGGCCGGTTCGCGTGTCGCGCGATCTGCAGGGTTTGGATCGGGGTGAGCCTGGAGTAGATTTCGCGCTGAATTTGGTGCGAGCGCTTTTGGAGTTTTTGGATTTCCTCTTGTGCTTTGGGCTGGTCTTTGGACAAGGCCCTGATCCGCTCGATCTTGCTCTCGAGCTCCATCAGGGGCTTTTCGAATTCGAGGTAGTCGGTCACTGCGGTCTGGCGTACGCGTCGCTCTTGACGGAGGCGACGCCCTTGCCGAATCCCGCCTCGATCTCGTCGATGAGCGCTTGGGTCGGGTTGACCCGCAAGCCGTCATCGGTGACGATCATCGACTCGCTCTTGTGCTCGCGGAGCAGCAGGCGCAAGCGGACCGGGTACGAGCCTTTGTGGCGTTCCAACGTGGTCTTGAGGCGACGGAACTCCTCGCCGGCGACGCCGTCGAGCACGACCTCGAGGTAGCCTTCCAGTCGTTCCCTTGCTTTGTCGAGGGGGACGATCTTGGTGGCCTTGAGCTTCGTGCCTTTGTCGCCCTTGTCCACGGTGCCGTCGATCAGCAGAGGCTGATCGGAGGCCAACACGGTTCCGGCCGCGGCGTAGAGGTCGGGGAACACGATGGTCTCCACGCTGCCGCTCAAATCCTCGACGCGCAGATAGGCCATCCGATCGCCCTTCTTGGTGGTCGTGATCTTCTTGGAGGCGACGACGCCCCAGATCCTCACCTCCGCGCCGTCTTCCCGGTCGCCGAGTCGGTCGGCGGGGGTCACGCCCAACCGCTCGCGATCGGGCGCATAGGGGGTCAGGGGGTGGCTGGTGATGTAGAAGCCCAGCGTCTCTTTCTCGCACCGGGCGAGGGACGGCTCATCCCACTCTTGGATGTCTGGCAGGGGAACGTCTTCAACCCCGGATTCTCCCGCGGGCCCGGCGAACAAGGTCGCTTGCCCGAGGCGGCGCTCCTCCCGCGAGGCCGCGCCCGCTTCCATGGAGCGGTCCAGGGTCTCCATCAGTTGAGCCCGCCGCGCGCCGGTGGACGAGAACGCGCCGCATTTGATCAGGCTTTCGATGACCCGCCGGTTGACCTTGCGGAGGTCGACCTCCTGGCAGAAGTGCGCGAGCGATCGGAAGCGGCCGTGCTTCGTTCTCGCGTCGAGCACCGACTCGATCGCGCCGGCACCCACGTTCTTGATCGCCACCAGACCGAACCGAATGGCGTTCTCAACGATGGTGAATCCCTCGTTGCTCTCGTTGATGTCAGGGGGGAGGATTGCGATCCCCATGGCGCGGCACTCCGCGATGTACTGGACGATCTTGTCCTCGTTGCCCATCTCGGTGGTCAACAAGGCGGCCATGAACTCCAGCGGATAGTGGGCTTTCAGGTAGGCGGTCTGGTACGTGAGTAAGGCGTACGCCGCCGCGTGGGATTTGTTGAAACCGTATCCCGCGAATTTCTGGATGAGATCGAACAGCCGCTCGGCCGTCTTCTTCGGCACCTCGCGCCGTGCCGCGCCCTCGATAAACCGGCTGCGCTGGGCCGCCATTTCTTCGGGCTTTTTTTTGCCCATCGCCCGCCGGAGGATGTCGGCCTGCCCCAGGGAGAACCCGGCGACCTGGTGGGCGATCGCCATGACCTGTTCTTGGTAGACGATGACGCCGTAGGTTTCCTTGAGGATGGCCTCCAGTTCGGGCATGTCATACGCGACACGGCTCTTGCCGTGTTTGCCCTTGATGAAGTCGGGAATCAGGTCCATCGGACCCGGCCGGTAGAGGGCCACAATCGCGATGATATCCTCGAATCGGTCAGGGCGCAGGTTGACGACGAGATCGCGCATCCCGCCGCTCTCCAGTTGGAAGAGCGCCGTGGTTCGCCCCGAGCTGATGAGGTCGTAGGGCGCCGCATCGTCCAGGGGGACCGCCGAGATCGAGAGGCACTCCGCATCGGGCCCCCGGCGCGTATCTAGCGTGACGCTAGATAGTTGCCTTGCGTTGATCATCTTGACGGCGCGATCGATGACGGTCAGCGTCTTCAGGCCCAAGAAGTCGAACTTCACGAGGCCGATCTTCTCGATCTCGCTCATGGCGAACTGCGTGACCGTTTCGCCGTTGACTCCCCGGTACAGCGGGACGTGTTCGGTGAGCGGTTCCTTGGAAATCACGACGCCGGCCGCGTGGGTCGACGCGTGGCGCGCGAGCCCTTCGAGCGATTTGGCCAGGGTGACGAGTTCGGCGATCCGCGGATCGGTTTCGGTCAGCTCCTTCAGCCGTGGTTCTTGGGCGAGGGCCTCGTCCAAGGTAATGTTCAGCGTCGTCGGGACGAGCTTCGCGACCTTGTCGACCTCGGCGTAGGGGATGTCGAGCACCCGGCCCACGTCGCGGATGGCCGCCTTGGCCGCCATCGTGCCGAACGTGATGATCTGCGCCACGTGGTCGGCGCCGTATTTCTCGGTGACGTAGTTGATCACTTCCCCGCGCCGGTCCATGCAGAAGTCCATGTCGATGTCGGGGAGGCTCACGCGCTCGGGGTTGAGAAATCGCTCGAAGATCAGTCCATAGCGGATGGGATCGATGTCGGTGATCTTCAGCGCGTACGCCACGAGACTGCCCGCCGCGGAACCGCGCCCCGGGCCCACCGGAATGCCGTGGGTGCGGGCGTAGTTGATGATGTCCCACACGATGAGGAAGTACCCGGCGTACCCCATCGCGTTGATCATCGTGAGCTCGTCCCGCAGACGCTGTTCGTAGAGTGGGACCATCGGGGGGGCAGTGCTCAGGGTGGCGAACCGTTCCTTCAACCCCGCGACCGCGAGCCGCTGCAGATGATCCTCGCGGGTCGTGCCTTCGGGCACCGCGTAGTGCGGCAGGTGGAACGTGTCGAACTCGAGTTTCAGGTTGCACCGCTCGGCGATTTTGACGGACTGGAGCACCGCCGCCGGCAGCTCGCCGAAGAGCCGCGCCATGTCCTCCGCGGACTTGACGTACAGCTCCTCGGTCGAGAACCGCATGCGCTGCGGATCCTTGAGCGTTTTGCCGGTCTGCAGGCAGAGCAGGACGTCGTGGGCCTTGGCGTCGTGGCGTTCGAGGTAGTGGCAGTCGTTGGTCGCGACGAGCGGGATGTCGAGTTTGCGGCTCATGTCGACCAGGTCGCGGTTGACGCGCGTTTGCTGTTCCAGCCCGTTTTCCTGGATCTCGATGAAAAAATTGTCCCGGCCGAAGATGTCTTGATAGGTGCCCGCCGCCCGATCCGCCTCCTCTCGCAATCCTTGATTCAACAAGAAGGGAATTTCGCCGCGCAAGCATCCGCTGGTGGCCAAGAGGCCCTTGCTGTGCTGGGCGAGCAATTCCTTATCGACCCGGGGCTTGTAATAGAAGCCCTCGAGATGCGCCCGGCTGACCAGTTTCATGAGATTTTTGTACCCGACCTCATCCGCAGCCAAGACGATGAGATGGTAATACGGCGTCTTCTGGCCCTTGCTGGAGGCGTCGAACGAATCGTCCTGATCGCCACCGCTGTCCTTTGTGAACCGGCTCTGGGGCGCCAGATACAGCTCGCAGCCGATGATGGGTTTGACCCCGGCCTTCTGGGCCTTGAGGTAAAACTCGATCGCCCCGAACATGTTGCCGTGATCGGTCATCGCGATCGCCGGCATCTCGAACGCCCGGGCTTGGCGGACGAGGCGGTCGATTTGATTGGCCCCATCCAGGAGGCTGTACTGCGTATGCACGTGAAGATGGACGAACTCGGGGCGGGGCACGCGGTCCTCTGTAAGCGATTGCGCGCGTATTCTATCGGTTCCACCCCCCAAGGTCAACTTGAACCGCGCCAAGGGCGCGGAATGAAAAATGGTGCCGCAGGCAACGACGCAAGTGGCGAAGCAACTCGCACCGCGCCAAAGGCGCGGAATGAAAAGTGTCGCCGTGGGCGGCCATTTCGGGTGGCGTAGCAACGTGTACCGCGCCTCGCGGGGATGGCGCAGTTTCTCTTCTCGCGGGGTGAAAAGTGAAAAAAACTACTCAAAATTACCTCGCCATGACACGGCCATTGACGCAATCCCTGAATGAGATGCCGGACGGCTGCCGACGGCGGTGCCGGAAGGCACTACCGCTGGAGAAACGAAGCCGGAAGCCATTCCGCGATGTGTGGTGCAGTTGTTGCATTGACATAGCATCCACCTGAGTTTGGACGACCCGTCTTGCTGTTCTCGATGTTCCCCGGGTGGTCGCCCGATGTGGGGAGGGGTGGAGGGCCCCTCAACCCATTGGACGACCACACCGGGGAGAGGTTTGCTCGCCCCTTTACCCCGCTGGTTCCGCTGTGCTACCGTCCGTGCAACCGAACGGCGGCACGCCCGAACGGAGCCATCACGACGATGACCCGATGCGCGGTGTGCCGGCCCCGAGGGGTGGGGACTGTTCCATGGCGGCGTTTAACACCAATCGCCGGGTCGCGCAGGCGTTTATCCGGATGGCCCAGCTTCTCGACGGTCGCGGTGAGAACCCGTACCGGGCGCGCGCGTACCGCCGTGGCGCCGAGTCGGTGTCCTCATGCCGCGAACCGATCGAGCAGCTTGCGGCGCAGGGGCGACTCGAATCGCTGGCCGGGATCGGCGAGGATCTGGCGTCTAAAATCGCCGAAGTCTTGGAGAGCGGGACGTTCCCCGCGTACGAGCTCTTGGTCCGGCAGGCCGATCCCCGGGTCCAGGCCCTCATCCAAGCGGGACTCTCTCCCGAGTTGGCCCTCCTGGTCGATGCGTATCGACGCCGTGACGCCCTGGATGAACTCCACGCCTTAGCCGCCTCCCACCTGCTCAGGAGCCTCCCCGGCGTGACGAGATCCCACGAGGTGCTGATCTTGGAGTGGGTGAAGCGCGAGCAACACGCGGCGTCCCGCTCGTAGCAGGCTGCTGAAAAAGTCCATCTGCTGCGTTGTCAGTCGGTCTTGCGTGCTCACGTACGACCCAGTACGCTCCGCGCGCAAGACAATGCCGATGGCGATTTCCCAACCGGAGCGCCTTGCATCTGGAGCTTTTTGAGCAGCCTGCAAGCTTGACCGAGTGTTTTAGCACCAGGCTCGCTCGGGGTTTGTTCCCCGCTCACTTGCCGCTCGGCAAAGCGTTGTGCTACCGTGGGGCGTCCCACGGGGGGGGTACGGGCATGGCGTGGTTTCAGAAAGAGAAGGCGACGACCGATGAAGACCTGGACAGACGGCCGAAGTCGGCCGAAGGCCTCTGGGTCAAGTGCAATCATTGCCGCGAGATCATCTACCGCAAGGAACTTGATCGCAACCTCCGCGTCTGCCCGAAGTGTGATTACCATTTTCCGATCACGGTCGAGGAACGGATCGGGTTGTTATTGGACGAGGGCAGTTTTAAGGAATGGGATGCCGACCTGTCTCCGACCGACCCGCTCGGGTTTCGCGACGCGCAGAAGTATCGCGACCGATTAAAGAACGCGCAGGAACAGACCGGTCGCCGTGACGCGCTGGTCAGCGGGACCGGCGCCATCGAAGGGCGGGCGGTGGCCCTGGCCGTGTTCCACTATGGGTTCATGGGGGGCAGCATGGGATCGGTCGTGGGCGAACGGATCTTCCGCGCGGCCGAGCGTGCCGCCGACACGCGGATGCCGCTGATCGTGGTCACGGCGTCGGGCGGCGCGCGCATGCAGGAGGGGATTCTGTCCCTCATGCAGATGGCGAAGACCGCCGCCGCGGTGGGCCGCCTCCAGCAGGCCCGCGTGCCCTACGTGTCGATCCTGACCGATCCGACGTACGGGGGCGTGACCGCCAGCGTGGCGACGCTCGGCGACGTCATTCTGGCCGAGCCCAAGGCGCTGATCGGATTCGCGGGCCCTCGGGTGATCGAACAGACGATCAAACAGCAGCTGCCCCCCGGCTTCCAGCGGGCCGAATTCCTCCTCGAACACGGCATGGTCGATCGCATCGTCGAGCGGAAGAAAATGAAGCAGGTGCTTGCGACGCTTCTGGCGTGTTTCTAGAGAGCCTGTCGATGAACGGCCATCTGCGGCGTTGCCGGCTGTGCATCCGGTCCTCACGCACACAACAGTGCGCTCCGGTCCGGTGCTCGCCGACGCCTTGCATCTGGCCATTCCTCAACAGGCTCGCGATGCCCGCGCTTCAGGTTCAATGAACTACAACGACACGATCGACTACTTGTACCGGCTCCAGTGGCACGGCATACGGTTCGACCTTGAACCGACCGCGAGGTTTCTGGAGGCCGCCGGGCGGCCCCAGGAGGCGTACCGGGTGCTCCACGTGGGTGGCACGAACGGCAAGGGCTCGACGGCGGCGATGCTGGCCTCCATGCTCCGCGAGGCCGGCTATTCGGTCGGGCTCTATACCTCGCCGCATTTGATCGACTTTACGGAACGGATCTGCATCAACGGTCGGCCGATCGGCCAGGACCTGGTCGTGGCGCTGACCGAGGAACTGCGCGCCGTGCTCCCGCCGGATGTGGATCCGACGTTCTTCGAGTTCACCACCGTGCTGGCCTTGCTCGCCTTTGCGCGCGCGAGGGTGGATGTCGCGGTGGTCGAGGTCGGGATGGGGGGGCGGCTGGACGCGACCAATCTGGTGCAGCCGCTGGTCTCCGTCATCACGAACGTCGAGGCCGATCATCAGCGCTACCTCGGGGAGACGATCGCCGAGATCGCGCGCGAAAAGGCCGGGATCATCAAAGCGGGCGTTCCCCTGGTGACCGCGGCGACCCGTCCCGATGCGCTGGCCGTGCTGACCGAACGGGCGGCTCGTTTGGGATCGCGAATGATTCTCGTCGGACGGGACGCCCGAACCGACGGGGCCTCGCCGGCGTGTTTCGCGTACCACGGAGCCGGGGCGCGGGTGCCGAACCTCTCCTGTCCCTTGCTGGGCCGTCATCAATTGACCAACGCGGCGACGGCGCTTGCGACGATCGACGCGGCGCGCGAGCTCGGTCTAACGGTCGACGCGCAGGCCATGCGCCGTGGGCTGGCCCGGGTGCGGTGGGAGGGCCGCCTGGAAGTGGTCAACACGCGGCCGAGCATCTTTGTCGACGGGGCGCACAACCCAGCCGGGGCCAACGTGTTGGCGGAGTTTGTGCGCGAGGAACGCGCGCGACGGCCGGGAGGGCGGCTCGTGATCGTCTTCGGGATTCTCGCCGACAAAGACCTCAGAGGGATCATCGAGCGCGTCGGGGCGCTCGCCGATGAGGTGGTGCTCACCGAGCCCTCCTATCACCGTGCGGCGTCAGTCGACGCCCTCCGGGCCGCCGCTTCGGCGCTTCGCATTCCGGTCAGGGTCGTTCCGACCTTGGCCCTGGCGCTTGAAGAGACCGAGTCGCGCCTCGCGGGAGACGATTGGTGCGTCGTCACCGGTTCGTTGTACACCGTCGGCGAGGTGAAGGCGATTTACCAAGGAAATCGACAGCTCTCCGTCCTCCGCGGGTGAGGCCGAGCGGACGGCCATACG
>Ga0184615_10000229_pt1 | contig 35335 bp, 28 predicted proteins | sample PLM4_65_coex_FD_133134 | JGI IMG/M metagenome (GOLD analysis project Ga0184615, IMG submission 133134) | Groundwater sediment microbial communities from an aquifer in East River, Colorado, USA - PLM4_65_coex | ecosystem: Environmental > Terrestrial > Soil > Riparian zone | place: USA: East...
CCGACCGCCATCCGCGAGACGTTGGCGGCGCTGAAGATGGGGTATCCCTCACGCCAGCTCTGGGCGATTTTCGAGCCGCGCTCCGCCACGAGTCGGCGGAATACCTTTCAGATCGCGTTTGCCGAAGCGTTCGACCTGGCCGATCGCGTCGTCATTGCGAAGCCCTTCGCCTCCGAGAAACTTCCCGCCGACGAGCGGCTCGATGTCGCGCGGTTGGTCGCCGACCTCAACCGTCGCGGCGTCCAGGCCGCGGTGCTTGCCACCGCCGATGAGATCGTCCGGGCGATCGCGCCCCAACTGGCCCCGGGCGACTTGGTGTGCGTGATGTCGAGCGGCGGCTTTGACGGGATCCATCGTAAATTGCTGTCGGCACTGGCCTCGCTCGCGCCGGCATGACGCCGCTTCGAAAGCCGCCGGCGCTGCAGAAGGGGGATCTCATCGGCGTGGTCGCTCCGGCGGGCGCGGTGAAGGCCGATGACTTGGGCGCCGGCATTCGTCGGCTGGAAGAGCTGGGATTCCGTGTTGTGTTGGGTCGGTCGGTCTATCGGACCTCGCGCTATCTTGCGGGCCGCGACCAGGACCGCGCGGCCGACCTGACCGAGATGTTCGCTCACCCCGAGGTGAAGGCCGTGGTGGCCGCCCGGGGGGGGTACGGGACATCGCGGCTGCTCCCGTTCTTGGACGCCGCCTTGCTCGCCCGCTTCCCGAAGATCTTCGTGGGCAGCAGCGACCTCACCATTTTTCTGCACTTTTTACGGACGGCGTGTCAGCTCGTTGCGTTTCACGGACCGATGGTCAGCCCGAACTTCGGCAAGTACTCCTCGCCGGCCACGAACGACGCGTTCATCCGCATGCTGAGCGCCACTACCCCGCCAGGCCCGTTCGACGTCGCGGGCGTCAAGGTCCTCAAGGGGGGAAGCGGCGAGGGCGTTTTGACGGGAGGGTGCCTCACCCTGGTTTGCCAGACCATCGGGACCCCCTACGAAATCCAGACCGATGAGGCGATTCTCTTTCTCGAAGACATCAACGAGCCCCCGTACCGCATCGACCGGATGCTCACCTACCTCAAGCAACTGGGTAAGTTCAACAGGGTGCGTGCGGTGGTGTTCGGCCTGATGCCGGATTGTCATCCCTCGTCGCAGGACCTGTACACGCTGGAAGACGTGATCCGGGACGTGCTGGGCGATTTACCGTGTCCGGTCCTGATCGATTTTCCCTCCGGTCACGGCGGCACGAACGTCACCCTCCCGTTCGGCGTCCGTGCCGCCGTGGAGGGATCCACGCTCAGTATTCTTGAAGCGCCGGTGAGTTAGGGGCAGGTCAGGCTGACGTCGGCTCTCGCCGCGTTGCCCGCGATATCCTTGGCGATCAGGACGAACGTGGCCATGCCGGAAGTCGCGTCCAACGTGACCGTCCAGGTTGGTTTCGCGTCGCTTCCCACGATGAGCCGTTCGACGTTGTCCGGGTGGAGCTGAAGGATCGCGGTGTTTGGATCCTTCGTGCCGGTGAGTGTCGCTTTTGGGGAGCCCGAGGGTGACGAGACGCACTGCATCGTATCGACCTGCGGAGGTAACGGTGGCGTGATGTCAAGCGTGATCCGATACACGGCGTCGGCGCTTAAGTTTCCCTGTTCGTCGATCGCTACGAACGTGAGCGAGTTGAGCCCTTCGGACAGCGGAGTGGGATACTCAAACCACGTCTCTCTGGTCGGCCCGACGATTTCGGCGCCGTTGAGCGTGACGCGGCTACGGGCCGGTTTGAGGCCTGTCAACCGCACGACCGGCAGATTGGTGATGAGGGGCGGAAACGGATGGAGTGGGATCGAGACAGCCGCGATTTCGCTGGAACCAATCCCACCGCCGGAAACCGACACCGTATACGCATACGTCGGACAGGGGGTGTCGGTGGCCGTGCACGTGTCCAGTCCGGTGTGCCGGTACGTGGTGCCACTCAGGGCGGTGAAGAGTCCGTCGGGCGGCCCATTGGTGTTGAGCGATTGCCACCACGTCACGTCGTAGTACTGGGCTCCGGTGACGGGAAGCCAGGTGATCGTGTTGTAACCCGGCCCCGCGGTCAGCGTGACGCCGCGAGAGACTCCCAAGGCCAGTGCGGCGGGCGTGGCGTACACGCGGGTCGAGGCTCGGCCGTCACCTGAGGGAAAGTGCGGAACCACCCGAAACCCGTATCGCCGGTCGTTGTCAAGCGGCGAGACCTCATGGGGGAACGTGAATGGGGGCGCCACCAACTCCGCGTGTGAAGCGACGTAGGCGATCGAGTCGATCGCGTCGGTCCACGCGAGTGTCACCGTCCGGTTCCCCGCGGTGACCGTGACGGGCGCCGTTTCTCCCGGGCGTCCCCCCACCTCGGCCGAGGACGGGCCTTCCTCAACCTGCGAAAAGACGGCGGTGACCGCGTAGTGATAGTCCGTTCCGGGTTCGAGGCCCTCGTGAGTATAGGTGGTGCCCGAGACGACATCGATCACCGTGGCGTTTGACGAGGTGACTCCGCCGCTGAAGCTCCAGAAGCTCCAATAGACCCGATACGCGATTGCGCCGGTCACTGCATTCCAGGAGAGACGGTTGTTCCGCGGTCCGGGCGTGAGGGACACCCCGGAGGGGATCGTCGGATCGTCCGGGACCGGCATTGCGGAGACGACGACGGCCGCGTGATCGGCTCGCGTTACCGTATAGACATAGAGCGTGTTGCCGGGGAGAGGGGGCGCAGGAGCCCCACCGTGGGTAACGTCCACCGCCCCACCGCCGACCGCGAGTGGCTGGGGATCCGTCTCCCACTCGAGGCGATTCCAGTTGGCCCCATTGACGGGGTCCCACTCGATAAAGGCTTTGCGGTCTTGCGCGGTGACGGTAACATTCGTCGGCACCCCGACTAAGAGAGGGGTGGCGACGAGGCTGTCGATTGAGGCCGGAGGGGGGAGTGGGGGCGGAAGCGGCACCGGAGGGGGGGCCGGTGCCGGTAGTTCTAATGGGCTTCCGCACGCGGCGAGCAGCAGCAGCAGCGCGACGCTACGCGCGACGGGAGGAAGCGAGCAGCGTGACGAGGTGGGAAACCAGGCCGCCGAGCGCCACCTCGGTTTGCGATTTGGTCGCCATATCGCGAACCACGGCCAGACCTTTCGCCAGCTCGTCATCCCCCAGGATGACGGTATAGTGTGCGCCGAGTTTATCCGCCCGCCGCATCTGGCTTTTGAGGCTGCCCTGGTCATAATCGGTTTCAACCTTGATTCCGGCGTCCCGCAAGGCCGTCAACGTGCCGATGACGCGGCGCTTGGCGGGTTCGCCCACCGTGGCAATGAAGATGTCCGGGGACAACGAGGACAGAGCCCCCTTTTTGAACAAGGTGACCACGCGTTCTATTCCCAGGGCGAACCCCACGCCGGGTGTGGGGGGGCCGCCGAGGGCTTCCACCAGGCCATCGTAACGGCCTCCGGCCGCGATCGTGTTTTGGGCGCCCAGGCCCTCGGCGGTGAACTCGAACGCGGTCTTGGTGTAGTAGTCCAGCCCGCGGACCAGGCGTGGCTCCACGACGTACGGAACACCCACGTCGTCGAGACCCGCGCGCACCGCGTCGAAATGGTCGACGCATTCCGAGCCCAGAAAACCGGTGATCACCGGGGCGTCGCGGGTCAGCGCGCGGCACTCCTCCCGCTTGCAGTCCAGCACGCGGAGGGGGTTCGTGTCGATGCGCCGACGGCACGCCTCACAGATGTCTTCGGCGCGCTGGGACAGGAAGGCTTTGAGCGCGTCGCGGTACGCGGGCCGACAGAGGGGACACCCGAGGCTGTTGAGGAGCAGCGTCGTCGGCGCGATCTCCAACGCCAAGAACAGCCTATTCAGCAGGACGAGCTGCTCGACATCAAGCCAGGGGCTCGCCGACCCCAGCGCTTCCACCCCGATCTGGTGAAACTGGCGGAAGCGCCCCGCCTGGGGCCGTTCGTGCCGAAACATGGGGCCGATGTAATAGAGTTTGACGAGCGGGGACTCCGTCCAGAGATGGTGTTCGATGTACGCGCGGATGACCGACGCCGTGCCCTCGGGACGCAACGTGATCAGTTTCCCGTCGCGGTCCTCGAACGTGTACATTTCCTTCTCGACGACGTCGGTTGCCGCACCGAGGCCGCGCGCGAAGAGTTCGGTCGCCTCGAAGATCGGGATCTTGATCTCCGCGTAGCCGAAGGTTTCCGACAAGTTCCGTGCGGTGGTTTCGAGGATGTGCCAGGGCTCGATGTCGCTGGGAAGGATGTCTTTAACACCGCGAATCGCTTGAATCTTGGGTGCGCTCACCGTGGGGCCCGCCTGTAAGGCGGTCATCCTATCGTCGATGCGCGCCCAAAGTCAATTTGCGGGGTGCGAGTTTGACAGGTCTCCGGCCCATTTGCTATAAGAGCCGGGCAACGGCGGCGTACCCAAGTGGCTAAGGGAGCAGTCTGCAAAACTGCGATGCGGCGGTTCGAACCCGCCCGCCGCCTCCATTTCTTCCCGTGAGAATTCAGACGCTTCGGCGTCTCGTGTATTTCAGCGTTGCTTCCTTCAGTTTCCGAAGTCACGGTTTTAGTCACGGTTCCAGCCTGAAAATCCTCTGACAGCACCCCCAGCGTGGCCTTGTTGACGGTCTCCCGCAGGTGGCCCGGGGACAGATGCGCGTACCGCATCGTCATCAGGATCGTGGAGTGCCCCATCAGTTCCTGCACGGTCCGAATGTCCACGCCCCGCATGACGAGCCGTGAGGCGAACGAATGGCGGAGCGTGTGCCACGTGACGCCGTCGATCGTCGCCGCTGCAAGGGCTGGGAGATAGGTCCGCACCATGAAGTTGCGGCCGTCCATCGGTTCACCAGACACCTTCGGGCTCGGAAACACGTAGGCCGACCCCACCCACGACTTGAGCAACCCGAGGACGGCGATCGCGCCCTCGCTCAGGGGGGCGTGGCGGGTCTTGCCGGACTTGCTGTGAGGAATCGTCAACATCCCGCGATCGAGGTTGATCCAGTCCCACCGGAGGCCGAACTGTTCCGCCTAGCGGAGGCCCGTTTCCAGGGCGAACGCGACGAGCCGCCAGTCCTCGGGGGTCATACTCCCGAAGACGGGTGATCTCGCCGACTGGCCGACGTGCTGGGGGCGGGGTGGACCCGTGCGACCATCGCGCGGCTGATCGCGGTCAAACGGGTGTTCGCTGGCGCGATCGCCCCCCGAACCCACCAGAACGGCGCGACGACGCCCGGCTATCTCTCGCTGCGGGATGCGGCCACCTGGTCCGGGGTTTCTGTACGAACGCTGAAGCGGTGGATCGTCAGCGGGCTTCCGGTGTATCGGGCGGTGGCGCGGGGGAAGGTGCTGATTCGTCCCGCCGATATCGACGCATTCCTGACCAAACAGCAAGCCCCGCGGCCGGACCTCTCGCGAATGGAGAACTCGTAGGCTTTCACAGACGGTTGGCCGGTGATGTGGAGCGTCTGACTGCGGATCAACCCCGCGGCTTCCAGCCGCGTGAGCGAGCGCGCCGCACCGGACTTGAGGTGAGCGTAGTGGTGGTCCTCGGCGAGATCGGAGGAGATCAACTGAACACGGGCAAGGTCACGCAGAAAATCTCGGTCGGCGGCAAGGAGGCGGATACGGAGTCCGGTCGTGGTCTGTTTGAGGAGAGCGCTGGCCTTGGGGTTCTTCACGTGGCCGACCCTTCCTGTGCCCCGTTCCAAGCGGTGAGAATCCCTTGATGATGCCACGGCTGAACATGCGAGTTCAGCCTGTCACGGCTGACGGAGTCAGCGCTGATAAGCGGTGACTTTCAATATAATGCGCCATAATATTGGAAATGTGTATAGAAAACAATCCAAAACGACGCAACCGCTTGCGGCCCGTTAGGGCGTTGCTGCATGATTTGTAGGGTCATGGTTTAGAAGCATCGTAAAAAACAGCTCTTTGAAGCCAGGGGGGAATCTGTGAAGGGTGTAGACCGGACACTGGGGTGTGGGGTGAGCCCCTTTGTTGAGACAGGCCACATTGGCACACTGGCCGTTCAGTGGATCCTACTTACATAGTCTGCTCTTGCTGCAGACTGATCCCCAGCGGATGACTCAAAGCGAGCGATCTCTAGAGGCCTGAAAAGCCTCGTGTCGGGAGTTCGATTCTCCCCCTCGGCACCACGCGTTGTTTACGTGCTGGACATCAACCTGCCTCGGGATGAGATGGCCCACCTCATGAAAAAACCTGAGGCCTCAGACTTCGTTCCCGCAACGCCGCGCGCGAAGATCACCACGGGAGAGGTCAGTCGGATGTTGCGGGAGCTCAAGGGGTGGGCCCAGAACGAACTGTCCAGCCGCTGTGGCATCAGCCCCTCCAATCTCAGCCAGCTTGAACACGACCGACTCGATATCGGCAAGCGACGCGCCGAGCAACTGGCCAGCGTGTTCGGTATTCACCCGGCGATCATCATGTTTCCGGAATACGAGGGAGCCGAGATCGTCCGAGTCGCGTAATCCCACCCTTGGCGGTCGGAAGCGGAGCCTCCCAGCAAGATACTGCAATGCAAGACCTGGCCCTCAGTGTTCTCCCTGTCTCTCTTTCGCTCAGTGTTCTCCTTTCAAGCCGGCCCCCGCCGGAACCATAAAGTCAATTCCATAGACCGGGCCCTCTCTCTCTAGGACGGAACGGCGGGCGATGCGGGTGAAGAGCGGAACGCCGATCGTCTCGATCGTGGGATATACCAATGCAGGGGAATCGACGCTGTTGAACGCGCTGACGCGAAGCGAGGTGCTGACGGACGACCTCCTGTTCGCCACGCTCGACACCGCCAGCCGGCGACTCCGCTTTCCGCGGGAAAAGGAAGTCATCATCACCAATACGGTGGGCTTTATCCGCGAGCTGCCGGAGGATCTGATGGACACCTTTGCACCGACGCTGGACGAGCTGCGGGACGCCCATCTCCTGCTCCATCTGGTGGACATCGGCAATCCACGGTTCGAACAGCAGATCGAGGACGTCGTGAAACTTTTAAGGCAATTGGAACTAGACCGGATTCCCCGTCTGGTCGTCTTCAACAAGGAAGACCGGGTCGATCCGCAGATCGTAAAGAACGTCTGCTGGCGGTATGACGCCGTCTCGATCTCGGCCCTCCACCCCGAATCGCTCCCCAAACTACTGGCGGTGCTGGAAGACCGGATTTTCCGGTCCGCCGCGGAAGCGCCGCGCTAAGACCCGACCTTCCGTTCGAACCCTTCCCTACCGTGAATGCTTCTTCCGGCGGGCCATTGCACAAACCGTCAGCCCGACGATCATCAGACTGCACAATAAATAAACCAGGCTCGCCGGACGGAACAGGATTCGGAGGAGGGTCGACCAAGGCAGGACGATGCGGCCCTGATCGATCTTCATAATCGAAGCCGTTGCGGCCATGCGATCCCGTGGATTCCATCCGCCCGCCATTGTGACCAACCCGTCGATGGCGCGCGGATCCTGAATCCTCCCCAGAACCTCCGCGGCGGTACGGCGCACCTGGGGATCGTTATTCTCCAGAGCCCGGATGAGCGGGGCGAGGCTTCGAGGATCTTTCCCCGCCGCAAGTTCCGCGGCAGCGGTTTGCGAACCCTGAAGGCTCTCATAAATCAAACGGCCCAACGGTTCACCGAGCCCTTCCAGCTTTTGGGCCGCGGCCGAGCGCACCTTCGAATCGTCGTCTCCGAGGACCTTCATGACCGGATCGATCGCCCGAGGGCCTTCCAGACCCCCCAGCGCCCAGACCGCCGCCTCGCGAACCCCGGGCTGTTTATCTTCCAACGCCTTTTTCACCGGTTCAGCCGCGCGCGGGTCATTCAGATCCTTGAGCGCCCAGACCGCCGCCTCGCGCACCGCCGCGTCCCAATCTCCCAGCGCCCCGATGAGAGGATCGACGCTGCGCGGATCACCGAAGTCTCCCAGCGTCGAGACCGCGGCCTCCCGTACCTTCGGCTGTCCGTCCCGGAGGGACTGTGTGACGGGATCGATCGCCCGGCGATCGCCGATCTTTCCCAAGGTCCAGACGGCCGCCTCGCGGACATTCGTCTGTCCGTTGCTTAAGACCCTGATCAGAGGATCAACGGCACGCCGGTCGCCGATATCTTTCAGCGCCCAGATTGCATTTACGCGGGTGGCTTCATCCGGAACGGTCAGGACCCGAATCAGGATATCGGCCGCCCTTGGGTCATTCTTCTTTGCAAGCGCTTCGCGGGCCTCCTTGGAACCCCAGAGGCTGTCATAGATCAACCGGCCCAGCGGCTCATTCAAACGGTCCAGTGCCGCGGCCGCCGCGCCGCGCATTGCGGCAAAGTCATCCGTCAAACTTTGCAGGAGGGGTCCGACGGCGCGACGATCCCCGAGAGAACCGAGTGCCACGGCGGCGGTTTCGCGAAGCGCCGGTTGTCGATCCGCCAGCACCTTGATAAGCGGTTCGACAGCTCGGGGATCCCCCAGTGTCTGCAGGATTTCGGTCGCGGCCTTCCGATCCGCTTCCTTTCCGACCTCCAGCAGCCGGATCAGAGGACCCATGGCTCGCGCATCCTTCCGACCGGCCAGAGCCTCGCGAGCCGCCGCGGACCCTTTCAAACTCTCGTCAATCAACCGGCCCAGCGGTTCGTTGAGCTGGTCCAACGCCTTAACGGCCGCCTGTCGAACGCTCGTGACCCGGTCGCCCAGCCGGTCGATGAGGGGACCCAGCGCCCGCGCGTCGCCGATACGGCCCAGGGCACCGGCGGCCGCTTCACGCGCCGATGAACTCCAGTTATCCAGGGCGCCGATGAGGTGCTGGACGTCGCGCTTCTCCTCCCAGAGATGAATATCCTCCGGACTCAGTCCGAAGGCACGGCCGGCAAACCCCGCCAACCCACCGGCGATGAAGACGGCCAGGAACATCAGAGCAAGAATGGTCCGGGGACGGATCTGAAAGACGGACCGCTTCACCGGGAGCCGGCCAGACTTGAATAGATCGCTGCAAATTCCGGGGCGATCCTGCGCCAATCCAGCTCTTCGGCCCGACGGCGGGCCGCGTTTCCCATCCGTCGGCGCTCTTCCGGGTGGTGAGCCAGACGGAGAACCGCGTCGGACAGAAGGTCCGGATCGTTTTCCTTCAGCAAAACCGCCTCGCCGCCGGGAAGATAGGCCTGGACGGACGGCAGAGCAGTCGAGATGACCGGCAGTCCGCAGGCGATCGCTTCAAGTATGGCGTTGTTGCAGGTCGATTGCAGTAATGGGATGAAGAGAACGTCCGACTGCTGGTAGATCTTCAAGAGCGCATCGTCATCGATCCCCCGATGGATCGTGACGTTCGGCCGGCCGACCAGCGCGGCCGCCTGGGACGATACCACATGGAACTCGATCTCCCGCGTCCCTTCGAGTTTCCGCGCCGTCTCCCCCAGCGCCCGGTAGTCCCTCAAATAATGCCCGACGGTAATGCATCGAAACTTCCCGGCCACACGCGGCGCGGCGGCCGGCCGAAAGAAGTCGACATCAATTCCGTGCAGGATCAAACGGACCCGCTCCTCTCCCAGGAGATCCCGGAAATACGGCAGCTGCACCGGGGAGACGACCGTGGCGAAATCGAGCTGCGAAACGATCGAGCGATTGACGAGGGTGTCGAGCACTTCGGGAGGTTGATGGTAGGACCCGATCAGCTTCGCCCTCAACAGACGCCGTCGCCTGAACCGCGGCAGATACTGGGCCGAATGTTCGCCATCCAGATAATGGATCAGGTCGATCCGGCCCGTCCAGGACCGCCGGAGCGCATCCAGCTCGGCCGCAAGGTCGCTCAGCTTATACCATGGCATGCCGCGGCTCTGGACCGCCGCCCGCAGACGGGCGCGCAACTTAGGATGCCGGAGGGGGAAGTCCTCGTCGCTATCGGACGCCAGCCGCTCCCGAGCATGGAACCGGTCCGGGTCGAGATATTTGACAAACTGGTTGATCCCGGAATGGGCGCCCCAGTGGGGATACCGCGTGCGGATGAGGTGGATCTTCAGAGGCATCTTATTTTTTCAGCGCGCCGAGCAGGCCCGCGATCTGTCCGATGGTAATAAGGCAGAAACATTTCTTGGTGAACCGTGCCGGATCATTGGATGGCAAGACCAGATCGGCCAGCCGCCGCGGTGACCGGAGCAGCCCCGAGGCCATGGCAAGGGCGAGCCGCAGACGCTCCTTCCGGGAAGGCGCCTCCTCGATCAGCCGCATGGCCGTATCCGATAGTCCTTGCGAATAGTACCGTCGAATAAACCAACGTTTGTTTAACCGCGACTTTGGCACTAAATGTCGGACCGCCATCTTCGGATGGTACAGGCAGACGTGACCCCGCCGGAGGATCTGTTTCTCCAGAAAAACGTCCCCGCTCGACAGCATCCGGCTGCCCACCCGATCCAGCGACGGATGAAAACCGCCCATGTCCGCCAAAACCGACCGGGGAACGGCCATATTCGCACCGACCAGCCATTCGCGTCCGAGGTCTTCGATGACCTTGTGATGCTCGGACCAGTTCTGGATGGTGAGGCTCAGGGCGATCTCGTCAGACAGCCACGGAGGCCGATCGCCCGCCCAGATCGGATCAACGCGGCCGCCGACCACGCCGACGCCGGGCGTCGTGGAAAAGGCCTCTTCGATCGCGGCCAGCCATCCCGGTTCGGCGACGGCGTCATCGTCCAGGTAAGCGACGTAGCGGCCCCGCGCCCGCTGCCAGCCGGTGTTTCGCGCGTGGCACAATCCCAATACGCCCTCGAACTCATAGCGCACGGAACCGTTTGACTCAAACGGCCGGACGACCTCCCTCGTCCGATCGGTCGAGCGATTGTCGACGACGATCAGCTCGTATCGATCCGCCGTCATCCGCTGTTCCAGGACGCTCCGGATCGCCTGGGTCAGGTAATCCGCCCGGTTATGCGTGCAGATCACGACCGAAATGAGAGGTTTAGCCTCGGATCGGGAATCCGCCGGACCGGAAACCGGGCGCATCTCGCTCATCGGTCCCTCCCGATGAGGGTGCCCCGGATTCGAATCCAAAATGGATTTAGCCCGCGGCGGACCTGCCGGACCACGAAACGGATGGCGCGGCGCGGATGGCGGACCGCATGCCATGCCAATGCGATCTGGTGAGAAAACCTCCATCGGATAATGTCAGCGGGTCTCCCGATCCCGGCGGCCTCGGAGACCGCGGCCTGCCATGGGCGTGATGCGGCCAGGCGAAGCCGCTCCTCCGATTGATGAGCGCGCCACTCGGACAGCGCGATGCGCAGTTCCAACAATCGAACCAGTTCTTGGGAATAACGCGTGACGACCTCGGGAAAGCGCGCAAGGACCATCGACCGCATCCGGCCGCCGCGGGTGAGGACCGGGGCCCGCCCGGGATCGGGGTCCGATTCGACCCGTTCACTCAGCAACACCGGCGCCGTCACGACCGTCCAGCCCGATGCCATGACCGCATTGACAAGATCCCAGCGCTCGAATCCCGAACTCAATTCAGTCCGGAACCCCCCGGCCTCCCGAAGCGCCTGCGTGCGAATCGCCGTCACGGGAACGGTGTCATCCGACAGGATTTGGTAAGGAAACGCGGGACAGGGATTGACCACAACACGGCCGCCGTCGCCCGTGATCTCCGCCCATGAAGAAACGAGGCCGACCTCCGGACAGCGCTGCAAAACGGATTCGCATGTCTCGACAAACCCGGGGAGAAGCCGATCCGCTGCATCGAGGAACACAAACGCGATCGGATCCGACCCCGCCGCCAAGACCGCCTCGATCCCGGCATTTTTTGCGGCCGAGTCCGACCGGCCCGGCCCTTCGCAAATCCGCCATCCGAGCCGGCGGGCCCCTTGAACGACGGGCGTCTCGCCTTCCGGCTGAGCGCGATCGCAGACCAGTACGACCGCGGACGGGGGACGGCTCTGCCGTTCGATACTCTTCAGGCATTCATCCAGAATTTCTTCCCGACCGAGGCCGTTGACCACGACGGCCATCCCTTTTTGAGAACCGACCGCCGTTACGCGGCGGGCCGAGGCCCCGGTCAGCGGTGTTCCGGACCACGGCAGATTGACCGGCAGCCGAAGCGACCGCTTCGGCCCGTCCCGGGCGACCCGGCTTCGAAACGTCCGATGGTCTTCCACGATTTTTTTGTTGCCGCACAGTTGCCGGATCTCGGACGATGCCTGCCGTCCCATCTCGGCCACCCGTTCCGGCTTCGTCGACAGCGCGCGCCTCAGCGCGGCCGCCAGCCCGTCGCTCCCGGCAGAGTCGGCGATCCATCCCGTCTCGCCGTCGCGGAGCATCTCGGCCATCCCGCCCGAGGGCGACGCGATGATCGGAAGGCCCGAGCACATCGCCTCCACGCAGGCGTTCGGAAAGTTCTCCCATCGCGAAGGCACCACCGCCATGCGAGACTGCTTCAGGAAATCGAACAGCTCGGCGCGCGGGCGGGAGCCGCGAAATTGAAACCTCGGCCTCAGCCGATCCGGAATGCGCTTCTCCAACAGCTGCAAGACCGATTGCGTCCCGGTGTATGGGAGATCGGCGCCGAAGAACTCGAACTGAACCGACGGATCTTCGTCCGCCACCGTCACGGCCGCCTCCACCCATTCGATGACGCCCTTGCGGGGCTCCAGCCGGCCGATATAACAGATCGTTCCACCCCGCCAGACCTCCTCCGGCCGTTCCAGCCAAGGCGTGTCCCCGATCGGAAGCCGGATCACGGTTACCGCTCCCTTCTCCAGACCGTAGTGGCTCTCGGTCTCCCCCGCCAAAAAACGGCTCGGGCAGAGCAGCGCGTCGGCGGACGCGATGCTGAAGTCCTCAAGACGCTTCGGCGTCAGATAATCGGATCTCCAGGCGGCGTACTCGTTGTGACGGAACACGAGCTCGGTCGAAGAATGCAGGTGAACGATGCAGGGCGGCCGGCGCTTGGGTCCCAGCCCCAGGACGCGCCGGAGCTGGAAGAAATAGAGCGGCGCATCGTATTCCTGCGCCTCAATGACATCGATCCCGGCCTCATCCACCAGATGTTCCGCCAGGAGTCCGGCCTTCCAGGCAAACCACTGTCGGAAGAAGTCCGATTGGCGGAATCCCTGCAGCGCCTTTTTCTCACCCTCGGGATCGAGTCCGGGAACGGCCAGGGGCTGATCGTGACGGATCCGATGGATCACCAGTTTGCCGTTGAGGAACTCCTCCACCGGTTTTGGCGCGTCCTCACAGAGAGGCCCGATCACATGCACCGTGTCCCCCGCTTCGGCCATCAAGGTCGCGATATGCCGCACGTAGGTCCCGATGCCGCCGGGCGGCATCGGCGCGGGAGGATATTCCGGACAGAGGATCAGATGTTTCATGAAGGGTCCTTCTTCCGGTTCGACGATGCCGCCCAGGGCGCCGCGATCCGTTGCCTCAGTCGGCGGACGGACAACCCGGCGAGGGATCTCGCCCGATTCAGCAGGCTCCCGGGACCGGGATCCGCCGGCGCGGCCTTCCCGTTCGAGCCGATCTGCCGCATCAGCCGGTTTTCCAGCAGCATCGCGACCTCGACCCCGAAGCGGGTGATGACCGTCCGGTGCGTTTCGAACAGGCGCTCGCGCATGATCTGGTTCTGCACGTCGGTCATGGTGCGCAACAGCGAATCGGGTCGTTCGCGGTAATATTGAAGATACATCGGAATCGTGATGATCGGCCGGCCGGAAGCGAGGAGGCGGATGCTCAGTTCCCAGTCCTCGTAGTTGTACCGCTGGTCCGCATCATATCCGGACAACCTTTTCAAGAGTTCGGTCCGCATGACGCAGGGAACGATCACCCCGTTTTCGATCAGCAACAGCGGCAGCTCCGGCTGCGGCGCGTTCCAGAATCCGGTGACGCCCCGCTCTCCAAAGCAATAGGCCCAGGCAGCCACGCCGCCCAGAGCGGGGTGCCTGTCAAGCAGCGTCACCGCGAGTTCGTAAAACCGCCGGTCGATCCGATCATCGCCGTCGATAAAAGAGATAAACTCGCCCGTCGCGGCCTCCAGCCCGGCGTTCCGGGCCCGGGCAAGCCCCCGATTCACCTGGCGGATCACGCGCAAGGGAAGATGACTCGCGGCCGCCGCGCGTTCAAGTTTCGCAATGCTCTGAAGCGTTTCCTCCCCATGCGAGCCGTCGTCGATCAGAAGGAGTTCCTCCGGGACCCGATCGGAAGACCAGACGCTTTCGACCGTTTCCTCGATGAGCACGCCCATTTCATAACAGGTCACAACCACGGAAAGACGTCTCTTCTTCGCTGCCGGACGGGACGCCGGATCGGGAGCCGGCGTGCGGTCCGATGCGAGATCACGCAGCGAGCGTCGTCGGTCCAAGAACAGGAGGCCGACCCGCGACAGATCCTGGCGCGCCGGTTTTCTCATCAGAGCGTCCAGGCCGCCTACGGTCTCTTCGAGTCGTCTTGCTCGCCCGTCGCCCCGGTGCCATGCGACGACCTGATCGCAGAGGGTGCGCCGGATCAGGTCGAGCTTTTGAATATCGCAGCCCGACAGAGATTGCAGCGCGTGGGCCAGATCTTCGGCGATCGGTTCATTCTTGAGCACGAGTTCGTCGGGGAGCGCGGCGCCCGGCGCGAATCCTTCCGCCGCCGCCGGAGAAAGGAGAACGAGGGATCCCTTCGCCAATTCCGTCCAGACGTTCGGCAGATGTTCAAACAGACTCGGATAAAGGCGAACGCGGCCGGACTCGCCCAAGACCGGCAACTCCCGCTGCCATCTCCACCATTGCTGCCGGACGATTTCGCGCGCAAAACCCCTCGATTCCCAGTAGTCCTGAAAGCCTCGCGGGCTCATCGGGGCAAAGATCATCGGAGGACCCGCGCTGATCAGGGGATGGACCGGGCTCGTACCCCGGGTTCTGAAAAGAGCGACCGCGTCCAGCGCCGTGAGCGCCCCGGAAGCCGGATCTTGAGGTTCATAGAGGAAAAAACCGACCGGGGCATGAGGATTCATTTGATGCACCGCCGTCTCGGCGATCCGGTCAAGAACGGAATCCGCCACCCGTCGGGGAACGATCATCGGAGGCGGGGCCTCCGGAAGGCGGCCGCGGGCGATGATCGAGGTCCCCCGGGGGCCGAAGGCCAGCGTCCCGTCCGCCAGCGCGAGGGAAACATCCTCCATCTGACGGCGGATGGAAGCCTCGAGGCTCCAGTAACCCTCCCGGTTGGCGGCCTGACGACAGGCCGAGGTGTCCGTCGCGACGACGACGAACGGAACATCCAGGACCGGTTCGGCCCCGGTCGCCCGCGCCAGCTGCGGCAGATAGCCGAGCCCCCCCCACATTGGCAGGATGACGGCATGGAACGGGTCCCGGCGCGCCAGGGTCGTCAACTCCTGCTGAAGACAGTAGGAGACGAAGAACATCAGATCATTATGGGCGATCAATCCGTAAGACTGAGGGCTGAAGCCCTGCTCGGAAAAGGGCCGCCCGAAGATGGGATCCCTTGCAGAAATCTGAATCCGGCGCACGCGCGGCGAATTGAAAATGGAAGCGGCTTCCTGAAACGGCCGAGGCGCGATCGGCCGGGTGGCGGGCTTCGGCACCCAGGTGAAAGGCGAGCCGTGCGATTGTTCATACCCCAGCCACGCGTCCCAGCACAGAACCGTGATCCGACTGTCGAGCCGCTCGGCAATCTCTTCCACCGGCAGGCCGATCCCCTGAGCCGCGGCCAGATCCTCCGGTTCATCCGAAAGATATTCGAGGATGCCCTGATAGGCCTCGACGATGATGATATGTTTCTGGGGGTTCACATTCATGGTAAACCGACACCCGTTACCCGCGAGAGAACAGCCGCCTGGTTTTTCGTCTCAAAGCGGTCACGGCAACGATCGGCAAGTAACGCAGCATCTTTCTCAGACCCATATTTCGGGGATCGGACTTGAACCGATACGTCTCGGCTTTCGCCCGGTGCTTTGCGCTTTCCACGGCCAATAACTCGGCTTCGGCCCGACTCGCCTCGGCTTCCAGCTTGAACCTTCCGGCTTCAGCCCGATTCGCCTCGGCTTCCGACCTGAACTTATCGGCCTCGGAAGAATACCCCGCGCAGCCCTCGTTTGCGGCCGTAAACCTCCGCCCCATTTCCAGGTGCATTCTCGGATGGACGAGTGAAAGCGATGCCTCCCCGGCACGCGCTATCTCGTTCCGGAGAGCCGGATAGCGCTTCAAAGATGCTCGTTGGACAAAGATCAAGCTGTTCTGGGCATACCAGAAATCCAGATCGGGATTCTGCCAGACCCGCTTTCGGATCACATCCGCAGGAATGTAGCCTCTTGATTTAAATAGATCCGCCCAGTGGTCGGGCCACTGCTCGTTGATATGATGGGTGCCCCCTTGCAACGGGATCGCGGCCGAAAACAGGATCACCGGCCCCAGGCCGACCAGGGTGTCCACAAACATTCCCGCGCATTCCGGGGGGAGGTGCTCCGCGACCTCCAAAGAGATCACCAGATCAAACTGCCGGTCGATTCGGAACGAAGTTTTCAGATCAAATGAAAGGAACCGATCATCGGGAATCTCCAGCCACTCTTTTTTGACGTGATCACCATCGACACCCAGAATGTCGGTGACGCCGTTTTCTCGGAATACCGACAGCCACGTCCCGGTGCCGCAGCCCACATCCACGACTGATCGGGGGTGAATGTAATCCAGGACCAACGGAACGATGACCCGCGCCGATTTCCGGGCGCCTTCGCGCAAGGACCGGTAGAACTCATCTGTGTATTCGGCCGTCATGCCTTGCCTCGGTTGATGTATCAGCCGGTGCTGGCACGATAAGCGTCCAGCACCTCGTCTATCTTGCCGTCCAACCGGGTCGTCCCGCCCTGAAGCCACACCGCGCGGGAGCAGAGCTTCCGGACCATATCCAGGTCGTGCGAGACCAACACCAGCGTTCCACCCGCGGCCTGGTATGATCGCAGTCGGTCCAGGCATTTCTCCTGAAAGGATCGATCCCCGACGGCCAGGACCTCATCCAGCAGCAGGATCTCCGGCTCGACGTTGATCGCCACCGAGAACGCGAGCCGGGCCTGCATCCCGGACGAATAGTACTTGACCGGAATGTCCATGAATTCGGGAAATCCGGCGAACGCTATAATTTGATCGTAGAGGCGGACGAGCGCTTGCCGGCTCAGGCCCATAACGGCCGCGTAAAACTCGACATTGTCTGCGCCCGTCAGCTCCGAATTAAAGCCCGCCCCGAGTTCAATCACCGCCGCAACGCGCCCGGCGGTCGTCACCTTCCCGGCCGTCGGGACATAGATGCCGGCGATGAGCCGGAGTACGGTGCTTTTGCCGCAGCCGTTCGGCCCGATGAGCGCGACCGATTCGCCGCGCTCCACCCGGAGATTAAACCCTTTGAGCGAGAATTCAGCGCGGCGGATGTGGATCGGCCGACGGCGAACGGTTCGAATAAACCATTCGCGAAGCGACCTGGTGCGATGGGTATAGATATAGAACTGCTTCACCACGTTCTCAAGTAAAACTGCCGGCTGGCTGGATGGATCAGGCGATCTCGACACAGATGTCCTTATAACGATCAAAGATAACGTATCCTACTACGCAGATGGCCAGCGCCACAGCCGAGACCGAACCGAGAAGGATCATTGTTGGCCAGACTCCGCTATACACGACAAGGTGGAACAGGCGGAACAATCCGACCAGCGGATTCAAGTAATAGAACGGTTGCGCTGCTGATGGAATCATCTCGACCTGGTAGAAGACCGGAGTGAGATACAACAGCGAGGTGATCGCAACCCGCATGACTCGTGGGACATCTCGGAAATAGGTCGCGATCACGGCCAGAGGGAACATGAGTCCGGCCGTCATGATGAGCATGACCAACACAAGCCACGGAAGCAGAATAAGGCTTGAAGGAACAGCCTGGTAATAAAATACCACAAACAAGATCAGCGCGACCGCTATCTCCAGAAAGAATTCGACTAATTTCGTCAACAATGTGCCAAGAATTAGGACTCCCCGTGGGAAATAGACACTTCGATTGAGTTTTGAATAATCTTGGAAAACGGAGGTCGCGTTGACGATATTCTGCTGAATGAAATGCCAGACGAAGAAACCGCTGAGCAGAAAGACCCAGTAATGGTCGATGGAGATCCGGATAACACGGTTGAAGACCACAATAAGGACCATCACCGTAAGGAGCGGGCTGAAGAGACTCCAAACGAAACCAAGCACCGAGTCCTGATACTTAATCTTGAGATCTCGGACGACCAGGCTTCGTATCAGACCCCGGAACTCCCACAACTCCCGGGCCGATGCGTGCATACGTCGGAACGATCGGGACACGGATAGGTGACCGGTTGAGCCGTTCTCCGATTTCATTGTGCCAAGATTTTCTGGTCTTCAGGAAACAGTGTGGGTAAATTTCGGGGTCTGATCGGCCCGAAAGCCGCGCCAGTATTTGGTTTTTAGGCATTTCATAGATGCTTGGAATTTGTCATGATGTTTTCATGGCTACGGCCAACGCCGCCAATGCACAAAGTGTTTTTGTCATATCACCCCTCCAATGACCTCTTATGCTGGACTAAGCCTAGATTCCGACATCCACAGCAAGAGGTTTTTCATCTGCTCATGGGGCAGATTGATGAGGAGGGTAACGAGATGCTCGATCACCTCGAAGCCCTCACACCGTGGCTGGTGCTGGCCCCCGATCTTGCGATACTGGTCCCACACCTCAGCCGGGAGCGTGATCGGTCGCTGGTCAGCCCCGCCACCCATGCGCATAAGGTGTCCGAGGACCCGGTTATACGAGCCCCCCCAAATCGCGGCCAATTCCCGCAAGCAACGGTTCACGTCCGGGGTGACATAGATCCGTTCATAACGAAGCCCTCGGGTCGCGTCATAGCCTTCACTATTTATACCGAGGGTGCGCGGAGTGCTCATTGGGTGAGTATAGTGCAACAGGGAGTCGGTCTGCAACTCGCTGAGTTGGTTACGATTTCAGTCATGGTTCGGTCACGGTTTTGGTCACGGTTCCCCATCCACCTATGGGACACTCTGTACCACCAGAACCCCTCACGAACCAAGGATGGATAACGGTTTGTGGTCGCTGAGTCCTACTCCGTCTCATTGGGTAACACCTCCTGTTCTGGGTTCTGCAAAACTGTGATGCGGCGGTTCGAACCCGCCCGCCGCCTCCACTGACGTATGGGCCGCCTTCCTGATCCCTGGTCCCTCCTCCGGTACATCGATTAGCGTTCCTCCGTGCCGTCTCGCTCGCGGCTAAACCAATGCACTGCCCTTTGTTCTCGCGGACGCGCTGATGGCTCACTCCGCCGTTTCGAGTTCGGACGAATACCACGCCGGACGGTGCTCGCGCTTGCCGTGATCGAGGGATCGGCTACACTTTCATGGAGCGACGGGAATACTTCCTCATGATATCCGCACGATGGCACCACTCCACGGTCTTGTGACGACCACATACTTGGCGAACGATGTGGGGCCTGGGTAAATGGTAGGGCCGGGACCCGACCCCAGCGAAACCGACGCCGCGGTCAGCCCGGCTTCAGGCCACTCGGTCTTCCCTCGATCCTCATCGATTACCGGCTCCCTGCCCGGACTTGCGGGCACGCCGTTGTCCCAGATCGTGGAGACGGTCGCCCGCGCCATGGGCATGAGCCGTCAGGAGATCGAACGGCGAAAAGCATTCCTGGGTTTCACCGAGCGAGACGTTGCGCTCCTTCTGGAATTACACGATCGCCTGAGCCACACGCCGGACGCGTTTGCTGAGGCGTTCTACGCGCACTTGCTGGCGTTCGACGAAACTCGGTCCTTCCTGTCCGATCCGGCGACGGTTGCACGGCTCAAACAAAGCCAAGCCGCGTATTTCGAGAGCCTCACGGCCGGCGCGTACGGACTCGAGTATGCCCACCACCGCCTCCGTGTCGGCGTAACCCACCATCGGATCGGTCTGGGGCCCAAGTGGTACATCGGGGCCTATCACACCTACCTGTCTGGCCTCTTGGCGTTTGTCTGGGAGACGGCGGAGGGCGATCTTCAGAAGGCGATCGAGACCGTCCAAGCTCTTGTCAAGATCGTCTTCTTTGACATCGGCCTTACGCTCGATACCTACACACACGTTGACCGATGGACCATTGCCGAGCTGCAAGCCCACGCCCAGCGGATCGTCACCAGCATTCCGTCGGGCCTGCTCGTGCTGTCCGCCGATTTGCGCGTGCTCTTTGCGAATCGCCAGTTCCTGGAGGTGGTCGGGGTGTCCCCGGACCGCGTGGTGGGGATGCCGTTGGAGGCATTCTTCCCTGGGATCGGTTGGTGGGATCATGTGGCCAGGGTGCTGGCGGGTTTCGGGCACGCTCATGCTCCGATCGAGATCGAGTTGGCCGCTCCGCGAGGGACCAGGCACCTTCAGATCAGGCTGGCGACGATCGATGTCTCCGCCCGGAGCGCCGACGAGCAGGGGGAAGACCCGGCGCGGTTGTTGTTGGTGCTCGATGATGTCACCGAACGCAAGCAGACCGAAGCGGCGCTCCAGGAGAGTCAGCGCAGCCTGTCCACGTTGATCAGCAACCTGCCGGGACTGGTCTACCGCTGCGCGAACGACCGAGACTGGACGGTTGAGTTCATGAGTCAGGGGGCCTTCCTTCTGACCGGGTACCCTTCCGAGGCGTTCGTTCAGAAAACCGTCACCTACGGGAGTCTCATCCATCACGACGATGCGGAGCGGGTCTGGACCGAGGTCCAAGAGGCGGTGGGGGCCGGAAAGGCGTTTGATCTCGTGTACCGTCTCCACACGGCGAGGGGTGAGAAAAAGTGGGTGTGGGAGCGGGGGCGGGGGGTATTCGCCGAAGACGGCGCGTTGCTCGCGCTGGAAGGACTCATCTCCGACGTCACCGACCGGAAGCGGGCCGAAGAGGCGGTGCGGGACGGCGAGGAGCGGTATCGAAACCTCGTTGAAAACGCCCACGACATGATCCAGAGCCTGGGACCTGACGGCCGGCTTCTTTTCGTGAACCGTGCCTGGTTGGAGACAATGGGTTACGCCGAATCGGAGATCTCCTCGCTGAACTTTTTTCGGATCGTCCACCCGCAGTCACGGGTTCACTGCCAGCAGTTATTTGCCGAGATGTTGGCGGGAAGGGCCACGGCGGCCATTCAAGCGGCGTTGGTCGCCAAGGACGGGCGCGTGATTGAGGTGGAAGGCAACGTGACGAGTCGGTACGAGAACGATCGGGTGGTCGCGACGCAGGCCATCTTCCGAAACGTCACCGAACATCGGGCCTGGGAAGAGCGATTGAAGCACGCGGTGAGCCATGACCCGCTGACGAACCTCCCCAATCGGACGGTGTTCATGGATCGACTCAGCCAGGCGTTGGTCCGGGTCCGGTGGTCAGGGAAACCGGTTGCCGTCTTCGTCCTCGACCTCGACCGCTTCAAACTCGTGAACGATACCCTGGGTCACGCGAGCGGCGATCGGCTGCTCTTGGCGGTTGCCGAACGGTTGACTGGGTGCCTTCGAGACGGCGATACGGTAGCCCGTCTTGGCGGCGATGAGTTCGCGATCTTGCTTCCGGAAATCGCCAAGGCCAGCGACAGTGTGACCGTCGTCGAGAAGATGTTCACCGCTCTCCAATCGCCGTTCGTCATCGACGACCACGAGCTGTTTGTGACGACCAGCATCGGGATGAGTATCGCCCCGGATGACGGAGAAGCGGCCGGGGTCCTCGTGAAGAACGCGGATACCGCGATGTACCGTGCGAAAGATCAGGGGAGAAACACGTATCAGTTGTACTCCCCATCGATGAACGTCAGCACGATGGAGCGTCTTTCTCTGGAAGGCAGCCTGCGTCATGCCCTGGACCGATGTGAGTTTGTGGTGTATTACCAGCCTCAGGTCGACCTCCGAACCGGACGAATCTGCGGCATGGAGGCGCTGGTCCGTTGGCAACATCCTGATCTCGGTCTGGTCTCTCCCGCGAAATTTATTCCGTTGGCGGAGGAGACGGGGTTGATCGTGCCCATCGGTGAAGTCGTGCTCCGCGCGTCGTGTGCCCAAAACCGGACGTGGCAGAAAGCGGGGTTCGCCCCGTTTCCGGTGTCGGTGAATCTCTCGGCTCGCCAATTCCAGCACCCCAATCTCAAGGATGTCATCGCTCGGATTCTCCGCGAAACCGAGCTCGACCCGACGTGGCTGGACCTCGAGATGACGGAGAGTTTGCTGATGGACGACGCGGAACGGACGGTCGGGACCTTGGTCCATCTGCACGCGATGGGGATTCGCTTGTCCATCGACGATTTTGGGGTCGGCTATTCCTCACTCAACTACTTAAAGCGGTTCCCTATCGACACCGTGAAGATCGACCAATCGTTTGTGCGGCATATTACCAGTGACGCCGACGATGCGGCCATCGCGACAGCGATCATCGCCATGGCCCATAGCCTCAAACTGAAGGTGGTCGCCGAAGGGGTGGAAACCGACGACCAAATGGCCTTTCTCAATGAGAAGGGCTGTGACGCGGTTCAGGGGTACCTGTTCAGTCGTCCGCTCGCTGCGGATGCCATGACGGCACTGCTGGCTCAAGGGCAGGGGATCGTGACGATCCGACCCGCGTCGGCGCAGGGCCCGGATCGCCGGGCTGCATGAGTTTTCGGGTATGGGGCTCTTCGGGGGCCAGCTCCGTTTTGACGGCGCTTTCGCGGCGTCAGCGGGGCCGCTTGGGCGGGATCGCGTCGGCGTCGCGCGATGGCTGCGGCGGGCGCCCGCGCGCGATCCACGACACCGTCGCGATCAGCGGCGCGAGAAGTCCCACGGCGGTCGTCACGCCGAAGACCGCGTAAAACATCCTCGCCAACGGTTCCATCGGCCCCGCGGCGTACGACTCCGGCGCACCATACTGCCCGCTGTCCGCGAGCTCGTACGCGAAATTCGAGAAGAGGATAGTAGGCGAGGATGGCTTCGGCCGCCAGGGCGGCGAGGCAGGCGATCGAAACTTTCAAAGCCGTCGCGGTGACGCTCCGGGGCTATGCCTGGCCCCGGAGCGCTGCGATCCGCGCCTCGATCGGCGGGTGGGTGGCGAAGAGGTGCAGCCAGCCCCGGCTGTTACCCGAGATCTTCATCGTCGCGAGGGCGTCCTGCGTGGAGTACTGGATGCGCGAAGCCTTGACGAAGCGGTCGATGCTCTGGAGCGCCGAGATCATCGCGCCGGGGCCGAATGCTGTGGCGGCATACCGATCCGCGGCGAATTCACGGCGGCGGGAGAAATAACAGATCGGGATCATCGCCAGGAACGACAGCACGGTTTGGATAAAGAAGTACGCCACGAAGGCCAGTATCTGATTGCGTTCGGCGATGTGGCGGGTGATGAGGTTGCTGATGAAGTACACGAACGTGTTCATCAGCCCCATCAAGACGGTCGTCGCGAACATATCGCCGTTGAAGACGTGCCCCATCTCGTGGGCCAGTACGGCTCGCACTCCCGGCTCGTCCAATTGCCGCAGGAGTCCCGTCGAGACGGCCACCATCGCGCTGTTCTTGGTGGGGCCGGTGGCGAACGCGTTCGGATCGGGGGAGTCGTACACCCACACCTCGGGCATCGTGATCTGCAGCCGCTGCGCGAGGTCCTGGACGGTCCGGTAGGTCAATTCTTCCTCGGCCGTTCGGGGCTGGGTGATTTGCGCCGCGCGGAGACCCGCGCGGGCGAGCCGCTTCGACATCAGTAGGCTGATGAACGCGCCCCCGAAGCCGAGCACGAACGACCAGAGCAGCATCGATTGGTTCACCGAGTGGCGAAGGTCGATGCCGAAGGCCGGCAGCACCACCTGGACCAGAATGGTGAACGTAATGGAAAGGGTGATGAAGATCAGGACGTTGGCCAGCAGCAGCAGGCCGATGCCTTTCAAATTTTTCATCGCGGTGCGGTCTCCTTCCGTAGCGGGTTGGTTCGATGTTCCAACGGCCCCCGATTCTACCACGGACGGGAAGGCTTGGACAAAATCAGGCCGTGGCACGATCATCGGACTCCCGGTCTCCTGATCCATCGATATTGGTCCGGTCCGGGCGGAGCGCGGCTCGCGAGGTTGCGGCATTGCACGGGGAGACCGGTTGATGGAGCCCGAACGGCGAGTCGAGACCCTGTTCGTCGAAAACAACCCGGGTCGCGCGGAGTCCACCCGCGAACATGCGTTTCACGGCCACGCCTCGAAGGTGACCGCCGTTCGTCTTGACCCCCTCCAGAAAACTAGTGTATAAACGGCCACCATCGATCGAGGGCGGAGGTATGAGTAGGCGAATCACGCGGTGGGCGGCTGGAGCGGCCGCACTGGGGTGGGTGGTGGCTTCCTCTCCCGCACACGCCGCCGAGTCGGTCCTGCATCCGGTGACTGTCGAGCATGAGAGCTTCGCGTTCGCACCCCAGGCGCTTTCGATCCATGTGGGGGATCGGATCAAGTGGACCAACCACGACGGCCAGATGCACATGGTCGTGACCGCCAAACCGGGCTCGGAGGGGCAAGAACTCGAAATCTACGCGCGGATGAACCCCGGCGAAAGCATCGAGCACCAGTTCGACACGCCGGCGGCGTACTACTATTACTGCGCGATCCACTTCCAAATGTGGGGCATCATTTCCGTGAACCCCTAGGGAGCTCGCTCCGATCGCTCCTTGGCCCCTCCTTCTCATCGTGTTCTTCCTCGTCGGCTGTCGGTCGACCCTCCCGCCCGATTCGCTGACCAGGCTCCCGGAAGGTCTTCGCGTTGCGATCGACCAAGGCATTGCCGACCGCTACCGGAGAGACCACGATCAGGCGGTTCGTCGGTTCCAGGCCCTCCTGCGGATCGATCCGTTGAACGAACCCGCCCAGGTCAATCTCGGCAGTACGTTGTTTCAAATGGGCCGGTATGCCGAGGCGGTTCAGGCCTATCAGGCCGCACTGGACCTGTCGCCGGAGGCCTCCGGAGCCAAATCGGGGCTCTGGGCGGCGAGACTGCAAGAAGCCGGGTACTCGGAAGAGGCCCAGGCAGCGGTGCGTGTTGAAATCGAGGCGTGGCGCGCAGGGAACCCCCGCAGTGTCTCCCGACGCCTCGCCGCGTATCGCGGGTTCGACGCGCTGCACGACGACGCGAAGGGCCGGGTGCTTCTCTTGGAGCTGTTACAGAGCGATCTGGAGGGAGAGGCGCGCGACGAGATTGCGCAGGAGACGTTCGAGGCGGCGCTTGGGGAACAAGACCCCGCAGCGCGTCGCCGGCTCGCCGACGCGTTCCTGGCGAAATTTCCGGATTCCGTTTATCGCCACCTCCTGTACCAGTATCATCTGAGTTGGGTGGCGCGCGAGCGGGGTGCCAAGGAGCTGCGCCGCGAAGCGCGTCGGTTGCTCAAGCGGGACCCGGACAATCGAGCGCTCAATTTTGTCGCGGGATACTGGTCGATCGACGTGGGGGGCGACCTCGAATGGGCGGTGGCGAGGGTTCGGCGGGCGCTGGACCTCCTCGATCATCCCGATGTGCGAGAGAAGCTGCCCTACGTCTCGGTGGAGCGGTGGCATCGGATGCTGTCCGAGGCGCGCGGACGGTACGAAGACACCCTGGGGTGGGGGTTGTTCCAGTTGGGTCAGATGGATGAGGCCGGCTCCCGCTTCGAGCGGGCGCGCGCGCTCCTGCCCCGCGACCATCGGATCGCTTACCACCGCGGGCGGTGGCTGGAGACGATGGGGCGGGAGGGCGAGGCGCTCGAGGCGTATCGTGTGGCGGTGGAAACCGGAACGTTGATCGCTGACGCGCCGGTCGCGCTCCGACGGCGTGCGATCGCCCAAGGGGTGATCGACCACGACGGGCGTGACGAATGGCGGACGTTCGCGAGCCGCGAAGGCATCGCCACGTTCACTGACGTGACGGAGGAGGTGGGGTTGAAAGGCGTCATCAGCGGACGCGTGGCGTGGGGCGATTACAATGGGGACGGAGCCGAGGACCTCATGGTCGACGGCCAGCGGCTCTTTCACAATGACGGACACGGCCGGTTCGTCGAGACGACGGGCGGGGCGGGTCTCGGCGCCAACCCCGGGGGCAACGGAGGTGTGTGGGCGGATATCGACAACGATGGTCGGCTCGATCTTTTTACGATGGGGTCCGGACGGCCGGACGTCGCCGGGTCGTCCGGCCGCGTGTGGATGAACCGGGGAGACGGGACGTTCCTTGAGCGCACCGAGATGTTGCCGCCCGGCCTGACCCGCGGCGCGCCGACCGAGGGCGCGGGCTGGGGGGATTTCGATCGCGACGGGTTCGTCGACCTCTACCTCGCCAACTACGAGCTGCCGAGGGATCGCGCGGTAAGCCTTGGGATCTGCACGCCGGATCATCTGCTGCGCAACTTCGATGGACAACGGTTCGAGGATGTCACGGCGGGGGCGGGGACCGTGAGCGCCGAGCCGATGTGCGGGCGCGGCGTTGCGTGGGCCGACTACGACCTCGATGGATTTCCCGATATTCTGGTGACGAACTATCGCATGGACCCCAACTTTCTGTGGCACAACCTCGGGAACGGCACGTTCGACAACGTGGCGCGAGCGGTCGGGGTCGAGGGCGAGGAACAAGAGGGGGCGTTCGGGCATTCGATTGGCGCGGAGTGGGCGGATGTGAACCGCGACGGCGCCCCGGACCTGTTCATCGCGAACCTGGCGCACCCGCGGTACATCGGCTATTCGGACCAGGGCCAGTGGCTTATCAGCAGCGGAGGTCCGTCGCCCCGTTTCATCGACCGGTTCGACGAGGCGGGATTCGCGTTCGACGAGACCATGAGCGAACCGTCCTGGGGCGATTATGATAACGACGGCGATCTGGATTTCTACCTCACCTCGGTGTACCGCGGCCGCCGGAGCACGTTGTACCGCAACGACGGCGCGGGCCGCTTCACCGACGTGACGTGGCTCGCCGGGGCGGGCGTCGAGAACGGGTGGGGCGCCGCGTATGCGGACATCGACGGCGACGGCGACCTGGATCTGGCGGTGGGCAGCAGCGACGGCCTCCACCTGCTCCGCAACGACGGGAACGCCAACCACTGGCTCCACGTGCGGGCGGTGGGGACGGCGAGTAACCGCTCGGCAATCGGGGCGCGCGTGACGGTCACGGCGGGTGCGCTCAAGCAAACAGCCGAGGTTCAGGGTGGCAAGGGCACGGGGAACCAACACTCCCTGCCGGTGGAGTTCGGGCTCGGGTCGTGGGATCGGCCGGTGACAGTCGAAGTGTGGTTTCCCTCAGGGAGGATCCGGCGCCTCAAAGGCGTCGAGGCGGATCGCCTGGTGACGGTCGTGGAACCGAACCGAAAGGGGACACGATGAAAGTGCGAAAGCTCTTGCACACCCGGATGCGGGTGGACGATTTGGAGCGAACCGTGGCGTTTTACCGCGACGTCTTGGGGCTTGAGGTGGTGGAACGTCACGAGTCGCCGCGCGGGTCTCGGCTGGCATTCCTCAAGGCGTCGGGGAGCGACGAGCTGATCGAGGTGTGTTCCTACCCCACAAGCGGGGCGGTCCACGTGCCGGAGGACCTCGTCCACCTCGCGTTCGAAGTGGACGACCTCGACGCGACGATCGCGGAGCTGTCCAAGAAGGGCATTCCGATCACGGATGGGCCGACCACCACCTCTTCGGGGACGCGCTTTGCATTTATCGACGCGCCCGAGAAGTACGAGGTCGAGCTGATCGAGCGCAAGCGCCGCTGAGGCGCTGCGGGGTCAGCCGGCCACGAGGTAGACGCCCGCGGCCAGCGCGGCGGCGACTGGGAGCGTCGTCACCCACGCCAAGGCGATCGATCCAATCGCCCCCCAGCGCGCCTGGCCCGTGACGGCCCCGATCCCAAACAGCGATCCGCACGACACGTGCGTCGTCGACACCGGCAGGCCCCACCGTGAGGCCCAGATGACCAGGACGGCCGTGGCGAGGTTCGCCGTGAAGCCCTGGCCGTGGTTCATCGCCGTGATCTTGTGGCTCATCGTCTCGGCGACCCGCCGCGCGCTGATGAGGCCGCCCGCTGCCATCGTGACGGCCACGACCGACGACGCGAGCGGGAGTTGGAACGCCTGCGCCGTGACGAGCAGCGCCACGACCTTGGGCGTGTCGTTGAGCCCCCGCGCGAAGCAGACGGCCCCCGCGCTGAAATAATGCAGCCGATCGAGGATGGTTTGAATGCTCACCCCCGCCACGCGACCGGCATACCGCGCGAAGCATTCCTGGGGGCTTGCGATCGTCACTGTAGGCAGCGCGTGGGCGACCGACGCCGCGAGGGCTCTCCCGCGCGGTTCGACGGCGATGACGTGGACCTCCTCACCCACGCACACACACGTCTCACGGGCGAAGCCGAGAGCCTTCCTGGCCCCGTGGAGGAGTGGGTAGGCCACGGCGGTGAGCGCGACGGCGGCGAGCGGGGCGATCAGGAGCGGCGCGACAAAGGCCGTCCCCAGCGACGCCAGATTCACGCCCTCGACGCCGCGCGCCGCGAGTCCCGCGCCCACTAACCCGCCAACGAGCGCGTGCGTCGTGGAGATCGGGAAGCCGAAGCGCGTGGCCAGGAAGACGGTTCCGGCCGCGGCAAGGCCGACCGCCGAGACGAACCTCGGATCGGCGAGTACCGCGTCGGGTACCAAGCCCTTGCCCGAGAACTTCACGACCAGCCCCGCGCCGATGACGATCGACGCGAGCGAGCCAGCGAACGTTGTCGCCGTTGCCCAGCCCAGTGCGCCTTTATAATCGCTTGCGCCGGAGCCGAATAACGTCGCGACGCCTTTGAAATTGTCGTTCGCTCCGTTGGCGTAGGTGAGCCAGAGCACGATCGTGCCGATCAGGAGAGCGGCGCTCATCAGCAGCACCCCGACGCGGGATTGCAGCCACCGGACGGATCGTTTGTGCCGCTGACGCCGGTCACGATAAAGAGCCCGGCGTACGGGGCGTGGGAAAGCTTTGCGGAGGTGTCGGTGCACACCTCGATGGCCACGTTCCTCGGGAACCAGTGGCCCTCCTCGTCGCTCACGCCCTTGAACGGGCCGATGTACGTTGCGGTCTGGCCGACGTACACGCAGCCCGCGGTCTTCTCGAACTTGAAGCCTCGGACGGTGACCGAGTAGAACTCGAAGCCCTCGACCTCCTTCCAGAAACTCTTGTTGAGGACCTGCAGGCCGTAGAACCCCGCACGCTCCAGTGCGGCGAGGAATTCCTCCTCGGTCAAGGCGCCGCTGATGCACTCCCCCCAGAGCCGGGGGTCCTTGCGCTGGTGCGCAGGGACTTCTTGATCGGCGACGATGTCGGCGACCACGATCCGGCCGTGATCCTTGAGCACCCGCCACATCTCGGCGAACACGCGGGGCTTGTCCGGCGAGAGGTTGATCACGCAGTTGGACGTGACGAGGTCCACGGACTTCGTGTCGGTGGGAATCTGTTCGAGGAACCCCTCGCGGAATTCCACCACGTCGTACCCCAGCGTGTTGGCGACTTCCCTCTGCGCGTCGCGCGCGACGGCGAGCATCTGCGCCGTCATGTCCACGCCGATCGCCCGTCCCGTGGGTCCCACCTTCTTGGCGGCGATGAACACGTCGATCCCGGCGCCGCTGCCCAAATCCAGCGTTGTTTCGCCCGGCTTGATGCCGGCCGCGCCCACCGGCGAGCCGCAGCCGTAGAAGCGCTCGACGACCTCCTTGGGGATGTGGGCGAGGTCTTCGGGGTTCGGCTGGACGGGGCAACACAACTCTTCTTGCGGCGCCTCGGCGGCGTTGCCGTAAAATGCGCGGACGACTTTGCGCGGCGCGTCCAAGTCGAACGTCAGCACACACTCCGACCGGCTCGTCATCACCTCGCCTGGCGTGTCGTCGGTCGCGCAGGTCACGGCGGACTCTCCCATCCCGGTATAGACGATCGGCGCGGAAAATCCCGAGCGCCGGTTGGTGACGAGCGCCCTCCGCTCCTCGGTCAGCTCGTGCAGGGCGTCGGCGATCATCGCCTTGTGCAACTCGCAGTAGGGGTCGTGGGCGTTGATCGACCCGCCGTAGAAATACGCGTGCTCGATGTCGCCGCCGCCGCAGAGAAACTTGAACGAGCACGTCGAGCAGATCGGCTTGTCCTCCACCGTTGCCCGAGAAAACTCGCCCGCCACGGCGCTCGATCGCCAGACGTCGGCAAGCGATTGCTCCAGGATCGACCCGCACGCGAGCTCGGTCACGTTGGCCATCGCCGCCGATGGGTAGACCTGGCCGTCGGAATAGACGCACAGGCTGGAGACTCCCGCGCTGGCGAGGTCTCGTTTGGTCCCCGCCGGATACCGGAGGCGCGTCTTCACGGCCTCGTGGTTGTCGACGATCACGCCCACAGCGCGGCCGACCTCGCGGGCGAGGCGGACGACCTCGGTCACGCGCTCCACCGACGGCGTGCGGTCGACGCCGTGGTCATCCGCTCGGCCCCGCTTGTGCAGCCACAGGAGGTGGTGCGTCGTGCCACCGAGTCGGGCGACCGTGCGCGTCACGTTGGGAACATCATCGGCGTTCGATTCGGTGATGACGGTGCTTACGGTGACGGAGAGTCCCGCGTCGATCGCGCCGCGGATGCCGTCGGCGATTTTCTCAAAGCTCCCGGTTCCGCGGATGGGATCGTTGGTCTCGGGTCTGGAGCCGTCGAGGCTGATCTGGATTCGCAATCGGGCCGGGTCGCGGCGGCGCAACTCCTCCAGTCGGGTCGGGGTGAAGAGGATGCCGTTGGTCAGAATCGCGAGTTCCGCTTTGGGATCCTCAAGCGCGGTGTCGATGAGCGCGAGGATGTCCTTTCTGAGAAACGGCTCGCCGCCTGTGAAAAAGAACCGACGAACACCGAGCGTTCGGGCGTCGGCGATCACCTTCAGCAACGTGTGGGTGGGCAGACCCCGGTCGCCACCTGGTCCCGAGGACACCAGGCAGTGGCTGCACGCGAGGTTACAGGAGTTGTTGGTGTGGAGCCAGAGTTCGGTCAAGCGGCGCGAGCCGAGGTGCGACGCACGGCCGCGGTAGGGCGGGCGGACCATCGGGGCATCCGCCAGCATGCCCCGGCGGACGGCATCCCGCGCCAACGTGTCGATGTGCTGCCACGCTGCAGCGCCATCCAGCTTGGCCTCGGCGGCGTATGCGCGGACGACTTGCCCGAACGTGCGTGAGCCGTCGAACAGATCGAGGATCCGCCGGCCGCGCCCGTCGGTTCCGATCCAGTTTGGGCCGGCGGGGTCGACGAGGACCGTGACCCCGTCGAGCGCCAGCGTCTCGCTGAGGGGTGCGTACAACACGGTGTCATGAGTCAAGTTCATACCACCTCCTTCGGAAAAGCCCTGAGGCAATCTACCTGCGCCGGCGCGCTGGTGTCAATCGCATCGGCGCCGTAGACGTGACCCCGGCCCTCCGGCCGGCCGCTCCCGCGCTTCATGATGACGCCATGGCGCGGTTCGGTCACGCGGCGGTGACGCGCACCGCGTGGAGTTCCGAGGCATCGCCGTGGGAAGGGTACCGTCGCCCGTGCTCTGGTCGGCCGTGCCGATCGCGTTGGGCGAGATCAATCGCCAATAGGCCATCCGAGGTGGACCGGTTCTAGTAGTGTTCCCGTTCCAGATATACGGTCAGCAGCGCCGAAGTGTTCGGGCCATCTTCCACCACGAGGATGAGGGGGCCAGTTTGCACGCGCGTCATCTTAACGCACCAGGGTGACGGTCAGGTCACGGCGGTGTGACGTTTCCGCGACGGAGTCGGCCTCGTTCTCGGTCAAGGCGCCAGGGACGAGGCAAATGTCGAACGCGCGTTCCCAACCGACAACGAGTGCGCGGCAGACCTCCTCGTGCGTGAACGATCGCCCATCGGTGTTCAGGCCGGTGACGCGATGGCTCGCGGGCGATCCGCTCGCGGCTCGAAACCACGGCGCCGTTGCATTGGGTTCGTACGTCAGCAGGAGCGAGCCGTGCTGAAGAAACGCCGTCTTCCAGCGCCGCTGCGCGCTGCCAATCAGCTTCTTTCCCCCCAGGGTGATTTCGTACCAGGAGACGGATTCGAAGCAGAACGGAGAGCGCGCTCCGGGCGTGGAGCGGGTGGCGCTGCCCCGGTCGTCGATCCACGCGTCGACCGTGACGCCCAGTTCGGCCAAGCCTGCGGCCAGCGCGCGCGCCACTGCGGCGAACGTGCCCTTGATCGTCGGTGGAAAGAGGGGGTGGGGGATGGGCGCGACGAGACTGTACGTCACCTCGTGGCGGTGGTAGACTGCGCGTCCTCCGGTCGTCCGCGCGACGACGGGCACTCCGGCGTCGCGGCAGCGGTCGAGGTTCACGATCTCATCGGGGTGCTGAAAATACCCGAGCGAAATCGAAGGCCGTTCCCACGCGTACAGCCTCAGCGTGGGCCCCGCTGCCTCGGCGCGACATGACGCGGCAACGGCCTCGTCCACCGCCATGTTGTGGGCCGCGGATTGCGGCGGCTCGATCAGCAGGCGCCATGTGTCCATGGTCCCGAGTCTGGACGATTCCGACCGGGTGAGTCAAGGCGCGCGTTGAACGAATGAGAAGGACGATGCTAGAATGGAACACCGTTCGATGATCAGGAGCACGATGGTCGATACCCACACGCTTCCCCAGGCTCTGACGATCGCCACGTCCGATTCGGGCGGCGGCGCGGGCATCCAGGGCGACATCAAGGCGATCCAGGCGAACGGCGTGTTCGCGCTCTCGGTGCTCGTGGCGGTGACCGCGCAGAATACCCGGACGGTCACGATGGTCCACGCGCTGCCGCGCGACATCATCGAGGCGCAGATCGACGCGGTCTTCGACGACTTCGCGATCGGCGCGGTCAAGACCGGCATGCTCTTTTCCTCCGAGATCGTGGGCATCGTGTCCGCTCGTCTGCGGAGACTGAAGATTTCTCATCTGGTCGTCGATCCCGTCATGATCTCCAAGGGCGGCGTGCCGCTCTTGAAACCGGAGGCGATCGAGTCCGTCACGCGCGAGCTGTTTCCGCTGGCGTCGGTTGTCACCCCCAACGTTCACGAGGCGGAGCGCCTCACGGGTCTGTCGATCGCCACGATCGACGACGCGAAGGCCGCCGCCGCGAAGATCATGGGGTTTGGGTGCCGGGCGGTGCTGCTCAAGGGCGGGCACTTGTCGGGGGCCCCCGCCACCGATGTTCTCTATGACGGAACGGCCTGGACCCTCATCCCGGGTGAGTGGATCGACACGAAGAACACGCACGGCACGGGGTGCACGTATTCCGCGGCGATTGCCGCGCACCTCGCGAAGGGCGCTGGGCTGGTGGAGGCCGTGCGCGCGTCCAAGCGGTACGTGACCGAGGCGATCCGCCACTCGCTCGCGATCGGGCGCGGGTGCGGGCCGACGCATCATTTCTATCACCTGCCAGATCCCGGGGGAGGCGCCTAGTGTTTACAGGCCTGGTTGAAGAGCTTGGTGTCGTGCAAGCGTTGGAGCGAGGTCTCGCGGCCGCGACGTTGACGATTTTGGCGCGGCGTGTGGTCCATGGGATGACGGTCGGCGAGAGCGTCACCGTCAACGGTGTGTGCCTGACCGTCGTCCGGTTCATCGACAACGGATTCGCGGTCGAAGTCTCGCCGGAGACGCTGCGGGTGACGACCCTGGGGGGGCTCGCGGCGGGCGACGGGGTGAATCTCGAACGGGCGATGCGGCTAGGCGATCGGCTGGGCGGTCATCTGGTCAGCGGGCACGTCGAAGCCGTCGGCCGGATCGTCGGGCGCGCGCCGGAGGGCAACGCGATCATCCTGACCATCGAAGCGCCGCGCGAGGTGCTGCGCTACTGCGTGGGCAAGGGCTCGGTGACCGTCGATGGCGTGAGTCTGACGATCAATGCGCTCACCGAGAAGACGTTCTCCGTCGCGATCATTCCGCATACCGCATCGGTCACGACGTTGGGGCTCAAGCCGCCGGGGTCCTCGGTCAACCTGGAGCCCGATCTGATCGGCAAGTATGTCGAGCGACTACTTCACCCCGACCAGGAGCGGCCGGATAAGGTCGACGCGGAATTCCTGCGGAAACGAGGGTTGTTGTAGCAACGCGACATCGGCCGCGTCGTTTCGCGCCCGTAAATCTCTCGCTGTTCGGCCCAGGACACCAGGGCCTGCGCTGCGCTCAGCAAGCTAGGTTGCGTCCTTCGCGCAGCGAAACCCCACGTCGTTCAGCCGGCCCTCAGGGTCGGTGGAGAAGCGAAAGCTCCCCCGCGCGTTGTGCGCCAGAATATCCATCTGGATCTCCGGCTCGAAGTGGCCGATCCCAGACCAGGATATTCCGCGAAGGACCCTGGCCGGTCGCGCGTCCTGCTCGCTGAGGTCCGTTGCGGAATGCCCGGGGTAGGGCCCGTACCAGTCGGCTGTCCACTCCCACACGTTGCCGACCAGGTCGTAGACGCCTTCGGGGCTCCGGCCGTTCGGGTAACTGCCGACCACCGTTGTGCCGTTGCGCGCCCCGCCGACGTTGGCGCGCCCCAGCTCAAAGCGATCGCCCCACGGATACGCCCGGCCAGCGGTCCCTCGCGCGGCCCGTTCCCATTCCGGTTCCGTTGGGAGGCGCTTGCCCGCCCACCGGCAATACGCGTCGGCGTCCGCCCACGTGACCGAGACCACGGGGTGACGCGCGAGGCCGACGGGGTGGCGCCGGCCCATCCAGTCCGTCGGTGCCGGGCGTCCAGTCGCCGAGACGAACGTCTGGTACTCCGCCTGGGTGACCTCGTAGCGATCGAGGTAGTACGCGGGCAGCGTCACCCGACGCTCGGGGTGTTCGTTCACGAACCACGGCTTGACGAGGCCGTACTCGAGCGCTTTGCGCCCGACGTCCTCCGCGGTGCTGCCCATCACGAACGGTCCCGCGGGGATCAGGATCATCCCGGGCGGGCTTGGGGAGCAGGCGGTCAGTGCCGCGAGCAGTCCCCCCGCGAGCGAGAGGCCGATCCGGGATGCCGTCACTTCACGTCCTGCGCGCAGCGGAAACCGAACCCCTTGTTCTTGATCTCGGGTGCGAACCGACTTCGGTTATAGACCGGGGAGCTCAAGCCGCAGCCGTAGGAGAGGCAGTCGTACCACGATCCACCGCGGAGGACCTTGTTCTTCACGCCGTAGTGGACGTTCGCGACGGGGTTGCCGGGGTAGGGCTGGTACCAATCCGCGACCCACTCGTACACGTTGCCGGCCATGTCCTCCAGCCCCTCCGGGCTCCGCCCTTGCGGAAACGAGCCTGCTGGCATCGTGTTGCCGGGCTCGTGCTTGGTCAGCCAATACTGCGGTGTGTTTGCCTTGGAGGTCGAGAAGTCATTGCCCCACGGAAAGCGCCGCCCGTCCGTACCCCGGGCCGCCC